>FLNY01004254.1_pt1 | contig 56891 bp, 50 predicted proteins | sample 1140381 | NCBI WGS metagenome assembly FLNY01 (sample SAMEA3878172, study PRJEB12797) | bioreactor metagenome | biome: Moose rumen | place: Sweden | collected 2011-10
CCATAGCGAGTCTGAAGGATGACAATAGGAGGTACATCGATGGTTTTAAGACTGCAGGAGAAAAGGTCTTTTTAATAAAAACTGATTATGAACAAATGATACAGTCTATTTTAGACTTATAAATTCCAATTTAACAAACAAGAAATAATCATTCAGTTAAAAGGTCTTGGCAGAGACTAGAGCCTTGGCTCGAAACACTCCATAGAATATGAAGAAAGCAATGTTTTTATTGGCAGTAGGAGTAATGTGCCTGACTGCCTGCGCCCAGCAGAAGGGCAGCGAGCGTGGCTCTCGTCAGGGTGGTTACATGGAAATCAACAAAGACTCAGACAGCTTTTTCGTGACATTGAAACAGGAGACACTTGGCAAGTTCAAGCAACTGACGTTCAACGATGAGCAGACAGGCAAGACGATGGCCTATAACCTGCTTATCCCTGAAGGCGCTGAGGCAGGAGAGAAACTTCCCCTCGTGCTCTTCATGGCCGATGCCAGCACTGCGGGAAAGGAGGTGACGGCTCCGCTCACGCAGGGCTATGGTGCGCTGGAGTTTGCTTCCGACAGAGACCAGCAACAGCATCCATCCTTCGTACTGGTGCCTCAATATACCGACTGGGCGGTGCAGGATGACTGGAGCACCACCGACGAGGTGGAGATGACCATTCGTCTGCTTGATGCGGTCTGCAGGGAATACAATGTCGATACCAATCGCCTATATACTACAGGGCAGTCGATGGGTGGCATGATGTCGTTCTACTTCAACATCACGCATCCCGACCTCTTTGCCGCCTCGCTTTTTGTCAGCAGTCAGTGGGACACCTCGAAGATGCAGGACTTCGGCAAGAAACATTTTTTCTACATTGTAGCCGGAGGCGACCAGAAAGCATATGGTGGTATGCAAGATTTGGCAAAGGTGCTGAAGGAGAACTCTGCCCGTATTGACTCCGCATCGTGGAGTGCCAAACTTCCCAATCAAGAGCAGGAACGACTGGCGGAAGAACTGATTGCCCGTGGCGGCAACGTCAACTTCATCAAGTGGGAGGCTGGAAGTGTACTTCCGGAAACTGGACGTGCCATGGAGCACATGGCCTCGTTCGACTACGGCTACAAGATTGCCGCCGTCAGAGACTGGCTGTTCAAGCAGAGCAAGTAATGGAATGTTGAAATACCATACGGATAAATCGGAATTTATATGCTAAAAACTATTGTTGTAATCATGCTGTCAGTATTATCCTCTCAGGTGATTTCTGCTCAGCAACCGGACCAGCGAATTGGTGAACTTATCAACACAGAAGATTGGTTTAGCCTTGATAAAGAGTATCCGATATTAAAGGATTCAATTCAAGTTCCTTTTTTGAAGGTAATGGCAGAGGCTATGATTGCACATAACTTTAACCAAAAAGAACATACACTGGAGTGCCTGAACGAATTGTTGTCAAATCATCAGTCGGATTTGGGAGCGGGAGTGTTCAATTTCATTCTCCTGCGTGCTCAGTTGTTAGAGGAGATGGGGCGTTATGCTGAAGCGGCAGATTTCTTGAAAAACGTTCTTGACCAGTTGAAAGGACAAGGCGTTACAGATGGGCTGGATGCCATGAAGTATTATTATCGAAATGTAAATGCCGTCCGTGAGTACCCTGCTCTAAACTTGTCGCGCCCCGACCATGATGTCTCAGTGCCATTCGCATTGAAAGAACTGAAACCTAAACGGATTGAACCGTGGATGAGAAAGAAAAATGAAAGAAATCCTGATGCCAAGTCGATACTGATGAGTATTCCTGTTACGCTTCATGGTGAAACCATACCTTTTCATTTTGACACAGGGGCAGGAATGACTTTTGTCACCGAAAAGTTCGTCAGAGAGAAGGGACTGCCACTTATTGGCGACAGCGTGGTCTATACAGGAAACTCCAAAGGTCTCCGCACGTTCATCGACAGTCTGCAAATCGGCGAGATAACAGTCCGTAACATCATAGCCGGTGTGGGGTTGGAGAAGGAGAGCGAACTTCTGGACTTGGTAGGAGTCGGACCGATATTAGGCCGAGACGTTATAACAGCCATCGGCGAAACTCAGATTTGTATGCATGACAGTACCCTGCTGTTCCCTATTGAAGCTTCGCCATTGCCTGCATACGGGCGAAACTTGCTGTACAACTCACATGTGGAAGCAACTATAGACGGGGAAAAACTCAGATTCCTCTTCGACACCGGCAACGCAAATAATAATGCCTGCTATCTCTACGCTGCTTACTACAATAGTCATCGTGATGCTATTGATAAAATTGCCACAACAGATACTATCTCAGGTGGTGGGTATGGAAGTGCTGGGGCAAGAGAAATGAAAGTCATCCGACCTTTCAGTCTTTCAATAGGCAACATGCCGATTCAACTGATCGAGGCAGTTGTCGACGATGAAAGTACACTGACTGACGACCATTGTCATGGCAATATAGGTATTGCCGCCGTTCTTCAACACAGGAAAACCATACTCAATTTCCGAGATATGTTTATCAAGTTTGAAGAGTAAATTCCAATAAAAAAATAAAACTGTCATGAAGTATTTTATTATATCATTGGCATTAGCCGGTATGCTGTTATATTCTTGCACATCAAATAAGCATGAGGTGACGGCAGAGATGGCTCTTGAAGGGGTCAGCAACTATTGTCACGAAGAATACGACTGGAGCATAGCGGAAGGTAATCCCGACATCATGTACATAGAGATGGGTGAAGAGACGGACTCGATGTATCAGGTTGTGTTCCGAAGCTACACGGGTGCCTTCGTGTATTTCTATGTCGACAAGGCAAGCGGACGAACAAGGATGGAAGAATATGTTCCGATGCTCGACATCAGAAGCGAAGCCGGGAGCATCGAATTGTTCGACTACTTGAATAAAGAACAAAAAAGGACTCTGCATAAATAAAACCAGACACGAATTGCCACGAATCGGACACGAATTATCATAAATAATGTGGAGCCAAAGAAGTACAAGGAGATTTTAGCTGTCTATGGAATACATGTCACAGGAGGGCTACGACAAGATAGCCAACGAACTACATGAACTGGAGACCGTGGAGCTGCCACGGGTGAAGGATGCTATTGCGGAGGCTCGCGACAAGGGCGACCTCAGCGAGAACTTCGAATATCATGCTGCAAAGCGTGAACAAGGAAAGTTGCTTGGCAGGATTCGCTTCCTTCAAAGAGTGCTGGAGTTTGCCAGGGTGATAGACAAGTCGAAGCTTCGCAGCGAAGGCATCGGTCTGCTGAGCAAGGTGGAGATGCTCAACATGAACAATAACACGAAGATGACCTACACTATCGTCAGCCCGCACGAAGCAAACATGGCGGAAGGCAAGCTCTCCATCAAGTCGCCCATTGCCCGTGCCATCTTGGGGAAGGATGAAGGCGATGTGGTAGAAGTCAAGGTTCCTGTCGGCACGCTGAAGCTCCGCATAGAAAGCGTCACAAGGTAATGTACTTGACGACAGCACATGCCACGCCGTCGCGGTCGTTGCTTTCTGTGACAAAGGTTGATGCCTGCTTGACCAAACGTTTTGCGTTCCGAGGGACACAGGAAATGCCTGCAAGTCTGAGCATGTTCAGGTCGTTGTAACCATCGCCGCAGCACATCAACTCGTCTGTCTTGCCATTTAGTTTCATAAGAAGTTCGCGAAGAGCCTCTGCTTTGTCGATGCCTTTTGACACGACTTCCAGAAGGAAACTTTCGCTGCGATAGGCAGAGAGGAAAGCGGCAAAGCGGCGGTTTATTCTCTTTTCCAAGTGCCAAAGTTTGCGAGGCGGGCCCGTGATGATGCATTTGTGCTGTGGCTCGGTGATGGTCTGGATGAACTGGTCCGTCTTGATCAGAGGCATCTTGTTGGCGCGAGCAATGTACTTCGACCACTCATCTGGTTCTCCTTGCACAACGATGCTGCCCGCTTTGTAGCCATGAATGTGGAAGTCCTCCCCTACTGCTGCCACAAGTTCCGGCAAGAGCTGGAGCGGAATGGTTTGTTCCTGAATGACTTTCCTTTTAGCACAATCCCAGACAAGACTGCCGTTATAGGCAATGATGTAGCCATCGTGCTTCTGCAACTCAAGTTGCTGGGCAAAGGGAAGGATGCTATAAAGCGGACGTCCGCTGGCAAGGATGATGGTCAGTCCTCGTTTTTGTGCTTCAATGAGAACTTCCTGACTATAAGGCGTTATCGTCTTTTGGGAGGTCAGCAAAGTGCCGTCGAGGTCAGTAGCGAGGAAGTTTCGTTTACTCATTCTCCAGTTTCAGGATGAGTGTTGTAGCGCCGATGGTGATGACGGAACCGTCTTGGAGGCGGATGCGGTCTTGGTCGCGAAGGATTTCGTTCATGTAGAAAGTGCCTGTTCCTGATGGTGCATCGCGGAGGATGTATTGCAGTTCGCCGTTCTTGCCCCGCTGCACGCGAATGATGCAATGACGTGTATCGACGCTTGGGTCAACGGTTTCGATGGGCTTATTGATGTTTGTGCCATAGACATAACGGCCAAAGACGTTGTCGCCCATTTCGAGAGGAATCTCCTGACGGAAGTGGAATGCGTTCTCGACGACTATGATGGAGCCTACAGACCCCACAGACCCTCCCAAACCCTCCCTTAAAGGGAGGGCTTCCTTCGCGGATAGATTGTCTGCTTTCTCCCCCTTTGAGGGGGTGTTAGAGGGGGTCTTTATCGCGAACTGCTTGCCACATTGAGTGCAAACGAAGACGAGACGCTGGCCTGGCTCATAGCGCGTCTCGTCGAATATCGTGTAACTGTTGCACTTTGGGCAACGGACCTTCTTCATTTACTATTTAAAAATTTCTATTTTCGATATGTTCCTGCAATGTCCGAAGCACATAGAACTATTCGATGGGTTTCACTTCGTCTTTGAGATGCATAGTCCATGCCTGGGCAAAGTCCTTGCATTGTGCCTTGCTCTGACGTATCATCTCGTAGGCCTCTTTTTCTGTTGCGAAGCCAGGAACGATGACGCGAATCATCTTGCCTGTCATGCATGCCTGTGCGTTGAAGCCTTGCTCCTGGAGCTTGGCGGCGAATGTGAGTGCACGTTTTTCGCTGATGGCGCTGGCGAGAACTATGACGTAGTCTTTGGGCGCTACGCTGGCGGCCTTCGGTTCTTCCTTTACAACTGGCTGAACTTCCGCAGTTTTCGTTTCCTGCTTGGCAATTATCTTTGGTGCGAAGAACAGTTCTGCCTGTTGCTTGCCATACTCTTTGATGCTGTTTGCCATAGGAGAGACGAGGGCGAAGAAGAGCACAATGGATGCGGCTACTGCCGTGGCGTAGTTGAAGGCCTTTCGGTTGATGCGGATGGTGATGGTTTCCTGATCAGCCTGAATGCTGGTCAGCTTCACCTTCTTGGCTGCCAGTCTCTTAGCACGCTGCTGGCGAACTTCGTGAGACAGTTTTGCGAAGGGTACGGCATCGAGGCCATAATATGCGGGCGATGCTATGCCGGACTGCTGGGGCACGAACAGGATTTCGCCTGTCTCGATGTCTCTGTTCAGGTAGCCCATGCTGCCGAAGGAGATGGATTCTTCTTCTTCGAGCGTCTGCTGCAGTTCATATATATACTCCGCGCACACCATACGTGCGTCTGTGCGTGACAGGCTGTGCATCTTGGCAAACGAAGAAACGAAGTCGTCCCCAACTTCGTTCTCGTTCCATTTGAAGGAAACGGTGCGATAAGGAGGCAGGAATATGCCTTCCTCATCCACGCGCCGACTGCTCATCTCTTTGACGGTGAAGGTTCCCAACTGCGGAACACTCACGCTGGTCTTGCTGAGGAGCAGATATTCTATGTGTGTTGATAGTTCTAACATGCCTGCAAAGGTACGACTTTCATTTGAGAGCCGCAAACTTTTTGCAGGAAAGTTATCAACTTTTTTCAAGTAAAACTTTAGTCTTCTGCTTCTTTTGCAGCCTTAACTTGTTCTGCCACTTCGGGTTTCACCTTGTAGCGTTTATTCAATCCTTTAACGATGTCGTTTGTGATGTTATACTTGGGATTTGCAACGAGAAGGTTATCTCCGGCCTTAATCATCACGTAATCGTACTTCTTTGTTTTGTTGTAGCGCTTCAGGAAGGACTGAATGCTGTCGCGAGCCTCCTCGTTGATGCGAGCCTGTTCCATGGCGAACTCGTTCTGGAGCCTGTCTGCCAGCTCTGCGAGGTCGTTCTGTTCTTTCTGGATGGAAGCCTGGGCGCGTTCCACTTCGTCGCGGGTGGTGAACTCATTGCTCTCGTACTTCTTCTGAACGGCAGCAGCATGGCTCTCCAGGGCGCGCTGTTTCTGGGCGAGCGTCTTCTGGATGTTGTTGCCTTTGCGGGTGAGCACTTCGCTGTAGTCCTTGTAGAGCTGATATTGGCTCATCAGCGTGTCGAGTTCCACATAGGCTATCTTGAGGCCGACGGCCTCAGTCTGCTGAACGGTTTCGCTTGTTGTTTCCTCTTCGTTTTTCGAGCTGCATGCAGCCAGGAAAATGCTTGCAGCTGCAAGAGCCGCAAAAGTAAAAAACTTCTTCATTGTTACAATTTATGTTTGTATTCTGGCGCAAAGGTAAGCATATTTTGCCATACTGCAAGCAAAACATGTCTTAATGAAACTTAAAAATGCCATCATTTTTGCTTTCACGACGTTCGCAGCCTGAAAACCTGACTATCGTCGAGCTATAGCTTCACGTGAGAAGTTCGCAAAGTTCTCTGCAGAAGTTGGCAAAGTTCTCTGCAGAAGTTGGCAGACTTCTCTGGAGGAATTTCGCCTTAATGCAAAACAATGACTTTCAGAGGCGCTTTTCTTCAAGGCGGGCTGCCCTATCGCCCGGAGCGTCTTTCGCTGGCATGTTTCTTCTCGTGTCTGTCGAAGGCATCCATGCTTTGCACACAATGGATACCTCTGTCCCTCATCGCCTTGCTGCCGCCGATGTGGGTGCTGCCGAACTTGCTTCCGGGCTTCAGAAGCATCTTAATGCATAAAAACAATACCGATAAAGCAACTAATCCGAGGGTAATGAGTGCTACTTTCAACATATTTCATTAACTTTGACTTTGTCGAAGTTTACTTCCGTTCGGAAAAGAAAAGTGAAAAAAAATGGCTTTTCCCTTTGCTTTTCGCTCACTTATTCGTAACTTTGTGTGCAAAGATACAATAAAATCCGCTAATTTATAGTTATAAATTAAGACAAAATACGTTATTATGGATAAATCGACATTGCAACCCCAGAGTGTGTTCAAGTGCTTTGCACAAGTAAATCAAATCCCACGTCCCTCGAAGCACGAGGAGAAGATGATAGAGTTCCTGCTCGATTTCGGCAATAAGCTCGGGCTCGACACCCGCAGGGACGAGGCGGGAAACGTCATCATCCGCAAACCCGCCACCCCAGGAATGGAGAACCGCGAGACTATCGTCCTGCAGAGCCACATGGACATGGTGTGCGAGAAGAACCGCGACCTGGAGTTCGACTTCTCGAAAGATGCCATTCAGACATACGTCGACGGCGAATGGATGAAGGCGAAAGGCACGACGCTCGGAGCCGACGACGGCATCGGTGTGGCCATGGAAATGGCGCTGCTCGAATCGACAGACATTGAACACGGACCGCTGGAATGCGTCTTCACACGCGACGAGGAAACAGGTCTGACGGGTGCGGAAGGCATGAAGTCGGACTTCATGACAGGCCGTCTGCTCGTCAACCTCGATAGTGAGGACGAAGGAGAACTCTGTGTGTCATGCGCCGGAGGCTGTCGCACCACCGCACAATTTGAGTACAAAGAGGAGCCTCTGCCTGCCGGCTTCTTCACCTTCTCGCTTGCCATCAAGGGACTTACCGGCGGACACAGCGGCGACGATATCGAAAAGAAACGTGCCAACGCCAACAAACTCCTGGCTCGCTTCCTCTACCTCAGCCAGCAGAAATACGACCTCCGACTCGTCGACATACAGGCAGGCGGCCTCCACAACGCCATTCCGCGCGAAGCATGGTGCCTGGCGGCCGTTCCCATGAAGGACAAAGAGAGCATCACAGTCGATTGGAATCTCTTCCAGGCCGACGTCGCAGAGGAGTTCAGCGTAACGGAAAAGACGATGACTTTCCTGCTGGAAAGCGAAGAGACCGCCACTTCTGCCATCGACAAGGACTGCAGCCAGCGCCTCATCAGAGCACTCCAGGCAGTCGATAACGGTGTTTTTGCCGTCTGTCAGGACCTCGACCTCATCGAGACAAGTAGCAACCTGGCCAGCATCCACAAGACTCCGACGTCCATTGACGTGAACAGCAGTCAGCGAAGCAGTATCTACAGTGCCCGCGTCAACATGGCAAACACCTTCGCCGCAGCCTTCGAACTGGCTGGAGCAAAAGTGGAGATTGGCGAAGGCTACCCAGGATGGAAGATGAATCCCAACAGCGAAATCCTCCGCATTGCCGTCGAACAGTACAAGAAGCTCTTCGGCAAAGACCCCATCGTTCGCGGCATCCACGCCGGACTGGAATGCGGCCTCTTCAGCGAGAAGTTCCCAGGAATGGACATGATAAGCATGGGCCCGACGCTTCGCGGTGTGCACAGTCCCGACGAGAAACTGCTCATCCCGACCGTCCAGATGGTATGGGACCACCTGCTTGCCATACTGAAGAACGCTCCGACTCTGAAAAAATGAAGAAATGAAAGAATGAAGAAATGAAGAATCCAATTGACGAAAGAATGAAGATAAAAGAAACGAGGAATGTAATGGATGGAAAGAAAAAGTTTTCATTCCTTCATTTCTTCGTCCTTTCACTCTCCTTAACCCTGGTCGCCAGTTGTTCCGACTACGAGACCTTCTCGGACAATTCCAGTTTCCGCCTCGAGTTCTCGCAGGACACTATTGCCTTCGACACACTCGTCAGCACCATTCCCAGCAGCACGAAGACGCTCTATGCCTACAACAACAACAGCAACGGCATGCGCATCAGCACCATTCAACTCGAAGGCGGTGTCGAGAGCCGTTTCCGTGTCAATGTGGACGGAAGATACCTGGCCGGCGGTTCGTGGAACGACTTCGAAGTGCTCAAGCACGACAGTCTTGTCATCCGTATCGAGATGACCCCGCCAGAAGTCGGCACAAACGAACCGCTCTACTTCGAGGATAAGTTGCACTTCGTCCTCGAGAACGGCGCAAAACAGACAGTACTGCTCTCCGGCGGTGCCATCGATGCATACATCATGAAAGGCTTGATTGTGGAAGAAGACCAAACGCTCCTGACCGACAAACCGTACGTTATTTACGACTCGCTCGTAGTGAACGAGGGAGCCACGCTGACGCTTACCGAGGGAACGAAACTCATGTTCCATGACAAGGCAGCCCTCCACGTCTATGGAAAGCTCCTGGTTCAAGGCTCGCTCGAGAACCCAGTAGTGCTCCGTGGCGACAGACTCGACCACATGTTCGACTACCTTCTCTACGACAACACGCCCAGCCGCTGGGAAGGCATCGTCATCCATCGCGGCAGCTTTGGCAACGAACTATATCAGTGCGACCTGCACAGCTCGTGCTTCGGCATCATCGTTGAAGACACGGAAGAACTGACGCCCGACGAGTCGAAGCCTTCCGTCACGCTCGACCAGTGCATCCTGCACAACATCGGAGGCGGCGGCTTGCAGCTCAACAACTGCGTCAGCAAGGTTCTGAATACGCAGATAAGCAACACCTTGGGCCACACGGTAAGCATCAGCGGAGGCAGCCACACATTTATATATTGTACGCTTGCCCAGTTCTATCCCTTCACGGCAAATCGCGGCGACGCCTTGCACCTTGCTTCCTCCGAAGATGGAAGTGATTATGGACTGCTCCGCAAAGCGCACTTCATCAACTGCGTCATAACAGGTTACGGCGAGGATGTCATCATGGGCGAGAACATTCCCGAGGACGGGAGTTGCAGCTATCTCTTTCATCATTGCTTCCTTAACACACCGGAAGTGGACGACGAGGAGCACTTCGTGGGTTGCATCTTCGACCGAGATAAAAAGAAAAACGAGGAGGAGAAACTCGTCCGCGACCAGAACTTTGTCCTTTTCGACACAGAGAACTTCATCTACGACTTCACACCGAAGGACAGCAGTCTCATCCGTTCGCTTGCCGACGCAACCTACGAAGGTTTGCCTCTCGTTGACAGAAAGGGCATGAGCCGACTCGCCGACGAAGGTCCCGACGCAGGTTGCTACGAATTTGTCAAGAAGCCAGACGAGGAGGGAAAGGAATGAAAGGTGTGCTCATAGTGGTGGGCAAGACCACAGACAAACGCTTCGAAGCCATCACAAACGAGTATGTGGAGCGCATCAGGCACTACATTCCCTTCGACATCGAAGTTATTCCCGACCTGAAGAACACGAAGGGATTGAGCCAAAGCGAGCAGAAAGGGCGCGAGGGGGAACAAATCCTCCGCAGCCTTCAAACGGGAGACTATGTCGTTCTGCTCGACGAACATGGCAGCGAGCGCAGCAGCATGGACTTCGCCGTCTGGATGCAGAAGAAGATGTCGGCAGGTCCGAAGCGGCTCGTCTTCATCGTCGGAGGCCCTTACGGCTTTTCGGAAAACGTCCACAAACGTGGCAACGAAGAAATCAGCCTGAGCCGCATGACCCTCTCCCACCAGATGGTGCGCATGTTCTTCGCAGAGCAAATCTATCGCGCCATGACCATCTTGAACGGAGAACCTTACCATCATGAATAAATGAAAAATGAAGAGTGAAGAATGAAGAATTTGCTGCCGCCATGGATTGTAATATAAAATAGTAAATTGTAAATCGTCAAATAGTAAATAAAGAAAGATGTTAACAGTAGAAGAACTCAACGACCGACTCATCGACCTTGCCTTTGCCGAGGACATTGGCGACGGCGATCACACGACGCTTTGTTGCATCCCTGAGACTGAAATAGGTGAAAGCAAGTTGCTCATCAAGGAAGAAGGCATCTTTGCCGGTGTGGAGATTGCAAAACAAGTGTTTCATCGCTTCGACCCAACGATGGAGGTGGAGGTATATATTCAAGACGGAGCACACGTCAAGCCGGGCGACATCGTGATGAGCGTCAAGGGAAAAGTGCAGAGCCTCCTGCAGACGGAACGCCTCATGCTCAATATCTTGCAGCGCATGAGCGGCATTGCCACGATGACGCACCGCTACCAGCAGGCCATCTACGATGCAGGCTGCAAGACACGCGTGCTGGATACTCGCAAGACGACACCCGGCATGCGTATGCTTGAGAAAGAGGCCGTGAAGATAGGCGGCGGCATGAATCACCGCATCGGGCTCTTTGATATGATTCTCTTGAAGGACAATCACATCGACTTCTGCGGAGGTGTCCACAACGCCATCAGCAGGGCGAAGGCTTACCTGAAAGAGAAAGGCAAGGACCTCAAGATAGAATGCGAGGTCAGGAATTGGAAGGAGTTGGACGAAGCCCTTGCCGAGGGTTGCGACCGCATCATGTTCGACAACTTCACGCCCGAGGACACGAAGCGTGCCGTCGAGATAGTGGCAGGCCGATGCGAAACGGAATCGAGCGGCGGCATCACTTTCGACACGATGATTCCCTATGCCAAGGCTGGCGTCGACTTCATTTCCTTCGGAGCCTTGACGCACAGCGTGAAGGGCCTTGACATGAGTTTCAAAGCCGCTGGCAGCGACAAGCTAATCATCAAATAGCATATCATGAAGCGCATCTTTATACTCTTTGGGTTGTTAACTCTCAACTTTCAACTCTCAACTTTCAACTTTGTCCATGCTTGCACGAACTTGATTGTCGGCAAGAAAGCCTCGGCGGACGGCAGCGTGATTATCTCCTACAGTCAGGACGACTATGGTTCCTTCGAGCCGCTCCGCGTGATTCCGGCGGCCGACCATCCTGCCGGAACAATGCACGCGCTGTATCATTACGAGTCGGGCAACTATTTGGGAGAGATTCCGGAAGTCGCTCATACATACGGCATCGTCGGTCTGATGAACGAGTTCCAAGTGTCTGTCCACGAGACGACATGGGGCGGACGGGAGGAACTGACCGACACCGTGAGCGGACTCATCGATTATGGTTCGCTCATGGTGCTGGCTCTTCAGCGTTCCAAGACTGCCCGCGAGGCCATCGACGTTATGACAAAGTTGACCGAGACCTACGGCTACGAGAGCGAAGGAGAGAGCTTCACCATAGCAGACCCTAACGAGGTTTGGATTATGGACATGATTGGGAAAGGTCCCGGACGCAAGGGAACCGTGTGGGTGGCCGTGCGTATTCCGGACGACTGCATCAGCGGTCATGCCAACCAAGCTCGCATCCGTCAGTTCCCTCTCAAGAACAAGAAGAACTGCCTCTATGCCAAGGATGTCATCTCCCTTGCGAGAGAAAAGGGTTACTTCAGTGGCAAGGATGCAGACTTCTCGTTTGCAGATGCTTACAATCCCTTGGACTTCGGCGGACTTCGTTATTGCGAGGCACGTGTATGGAGCTATTTCAACCGCTGGGCCGACATGGACATGCAGCCGTATCTCGGTTATGCGATGGGCGACACGAAGGCCGAGCCGATGCCGCTTTATGTGAAACCAAAGGCTCCGCTCAGTGTCCAGGACCTCAAGAACATGATGCGCGACCACTACGAAGGCACGCCGATGGACATGACCAATGACATCGGCATGGGCCCATGGGAAATGCCGTACCGCCCCACTCCACTCAGCTTCGAGGTCGATGGAAAGAAGTATTTCAACGAACGCCCCATCAGTACCCAGCAATCGGCCTGCGTCTATGTGAGCCAGATGCGCTCGTGGCTGCCCAGTCACATCGGCGGAGTCGTATGGTTTGCTAACGATGAGGCGAACATGACGGCCTTCACACCTTGCTATTGCAATATGACACAGGCCCCCGAGTGCTACGACAAGAACACCGCCGACGCCTTCCATTTCTCCACACGCTCTGCGTATTGGGTGGAGAACTGGGTCAGCAACATGGTCTATCTGCGCTATAGCCTGCTCTTTCCGGAACTGCAAAAGGTGCGCGACCGACTGGAGGCGGACTTTGGCTCGCTGCAGGCCGACATCGAAAGCAAAGCGGCATCGATGGAGAAGGATGAAGCCGTGAAGTATCTCTCGGCCTATAGCCATCGCCTCGCCGGCGCGATGATGGACGAATGGAATCAGTTGGCGCAGCTCATCATCGTGAAGTACAACGACATGGCCGTCAAGCGTACGGACGAGAACGGACAGTACGAGAAGACGCCCGGAGGCAATCCCCGTCCCGTCCTCCGCCCAGGTTATCCCGAAAACTTCAAGCGTGAGATAATAAAACAGACAGGCAGCCGATACCAACTCCCTCAGTAGAGAGACGGAATGCCACGTGTGGCATCGGCTTGTCTCACACGTGAGACAAACGTTTCTCATACGTGAGACAAATAGTCACCATTGGGTGTATGAAATCATTACGCACAGAATAAAAACAAAACACATATATAACATGAAAAAGACTACAATTATTCTATTAACCTTAACTCTGCATTTGTCGGCCTTTGCGCAAGGGTGGCCCTATGAATACGAAGGCGTCATGATGCAAGGATTCTATTGGGACTCGTACAGCGAGACGTCGTGGTCGAAGCTCCAGGCACAGGCTGAGGAGATTGCACCCTACTTCCAATTGATTTGGGTGCCGCAGAGCGGATGGTGCAACTCCGAATACAATTCGATGGGATACATGCCCGTCTATTACTTCAATCAGAAGAGTTCCTTCGGCACCGAAAGGGAGCTTCGGAACATGATAGCAGTCTATCGGGACCTCGGGACAGGCTTCATTGCCGATGTCGTCATTAACCATCGCAGCAACCTCGGAGAGAATGGGTCCTGGACAGACTTTCCTGCTGAGACTTACAACGGCGTGACTTACCAGATGGACGCATCGGATGTCTGCAAGAACGACGACGGCGGAGCCACGGCAAGCTGGGCAAGCGGGCAAGGTCTCTCGCTCTCGTCGAACAACGACACGGGCGACGACTGGTCGGGCTGTCGCGACCTCGACCACCAGAACCCGCATGTGCAGGAATGCATCAAAGCCTATCTCAAGTTCCTCCTCGATGATGTCGGCTACGTTGGCTTCCGCTACGACATGGTCAAAGGCTTCTGGGCAAGCTTCATTGCTGATTATAATATGTACGCGAAGCCTAAGTTCAGCGTCGGCGAATACTTCGACGGCACATCGAACATACGGACATGGGTGAACAACACGAAGGGCTATGTGTCCGACACACCCACGAGCGCCGCCTTCGACTTCGGCTTCCGCTATCGCGTACACGATGCCATAGAGTCCCGCAACTGGCGCAATCTGGGCTGGGACGAAAAGCCTCTTGCCGAACTCTACGAGAAACAGTATGCCGTCACCTTCGTCGAGAACCACGATACGGAGTGCCGTATCAGCGGAGAAACGCAGACCGCCATCTGGAAGGATACACTGGCCGCCAATGCCTACATGCTGGCAATGCCCGGCACACCCTGCGTCTTCTACAGACATTGGAACGACTGCAAATATCAACTCAAGCAAATGATCCTCGCCCGACACTTGGCAGGAATCACCAATATCTCGGGTTTCGAGGAGAAATGGACAGACAACGACTTCTACGCCAAAGCCGTCTATGGCAAACGAGGCACTTTGCTCTGCGTCGTAGGCACCTATCCGAATAACTACAGCGCGAACTCTTCTGAATATAAGGAAATACTGTCCGGCAAGGGCTACCGCTATCTCCTGAACCGCTCCATGAATACCGTTTGGATGGATGTGCCGGACGGAAGGTACGAAGCACCTTTGGAAGTCAAGTTCACGGCAGTCACAAATCTCTCCAATGCCAAGATAGTCTATACCCTGGACGGTTCTACGCCGACAGCCGACAGCCCTCAAGTGGCAAACGGCAGCTCGTTAAGCATCACGTCATCATGCACATTGACGGCTGCCATCCTGTCCGGCGGAAAGATTTATGGCACACAGAGCCGCAAGTACGAAATCTTTGAGCCGCACGACATTACCATTCACGTCCATTCCGACGTTACATGGGCCGGCATGACCTTCTATGTCTGGGACAATGCCGGCAATCAGCTGACAACCGACTGGCCCGGTAAACACGTCACAACAAACGAGACTATCGACGGCAAGCGTTGGTATCATCAGACATACCGCCTCACGTCACCCGACCAATACCTCAACCTCGTAGTCAGCAATACTTCTAAGAGCCGGCAGACCGTCAATGTGACAGGCATTCGCGAAGACCTTTACCTCACCATTACCGGCGACAAAGACGAAAGTAAATACATCATCGAAGACCACACCAAGGACATGGAGACAGGAATCCTCTCCCCCACCCCCGAGACGGTAAATGGTGAATGGTCAAATGGTAAATGTTTTGACCTCAGCGGCCGTATGCTGCCAAACAGCCGGAAGCATCATGGCATATACATTCGTGGCGGCAAGAAGTACCTGAACGTAGGCCCATCTGCCAACGTCCTTCAAGAAGATTACTGATCTCCTCTCTTATTGATGTAAGACTTTCTTGCCACCGAGGATGTAGATGCCCTCGGGTAATTTAGTATTCAACGATTTAGCGTTTGCTATTTTACCACTAAGGTCGTAGATAGTTCCCTCCGACTTTGCATTATTCATTGACTTCGTCGAGCTAAAACTTCTCAGCACTTCATTCAACCCGTCGGGATTGTCTTCTACATTGATGGTGAGTCCGTAAATCTTCACAGCATCATCGTTAGCATAGGCGACACGTCGTGGTGCATAAGCCCTGGGGATGGCATCCATGTTTTCTGTCGGGGCACTCTTCGAAGAGGCATAGACGTAGATACGTGTATCCTCCCATACCATATATGGGACAGTAACCTGGCCGCGGCCTGTGGTCTCCACCTGCTGAGGTTCATCCTCGCCTATTTTCACATAGATGACGTTCTGTCCCAGCGTCTGGCAGTCGATGACAATGCTTCCCATGCCTGCAGCCACCTCGAAGATAAGGCCGTTGTACTGGTTCTTCACCGTCAAGTCGTCGGCATCGTCGGCAGTGGCAGCAGCTAGGCCGTCCTCGGTGACGGTGGAGTTGATTATAAGGCAGCCCTCCGATTCGTCATAGCCGTCGCCGCTGCCCTCAGTATCGAGCGTCACGAAGACGTTGCCTATCAGGGTGCTTGTCAGGTCGGTCTCGTCGCTGACCGTCTCGCTGACGCTGACGGTGGTGGTCTCTTCAACGGCCTCTGTACTCGACGCACCATCGAACTGCTCAATGGTATAGAACGTAACAGCCCACGACAGGTCAGCCAGATAGGCGTCCAGTGTGCCATTGGGTACCTTCAGCAGGGGCACGGCGGCTTTCTTGTTTGCAGCCTCTTCTTCGGTGTTGCCGCGCTCATAAGAATAACCTACATTTCCAAACGGGGTGTCGCATGATGCACTCACGTAATAATATGGCAGCCACTCATAGCCTGCGTTCGGGTCCCAGACGGTGTTATGTCCTGTGCTCTGATACCAGGTAATGTTGCCGTTTTCATCTTTCCATCCTAGCTTTTGTGTCTCACCTTCCTGCACGGATGCCTCGCCTAAGACAAAGGGCTCTTTCATATACGACGTCACCGATTGGAGAGCACAACCATTGAAGGCGTTTTTCCCAATCTCCTTCAGCGACGAGGGCAGGTCGATGTGGCTCAGCGACGTGCAGCCATTGAAGGCGTAGTCGCCGATACTCTCTACGGTGCTGGGCATTTCGACACGAGTGATGTTCTTGCACCCGTTGAACAGTCCGTCGGGAATCGACTTCACGCCCTCGCCGATGATGACGCGGGCCAAGCTCTCGGGGAATATTCTTTCATACCCCATGCTCCCATCGGTATGCTCTACATCCTTATAGTTAGCATCTGCGGCATTGTAGTAAACGCGCACCAATGGGGTGCCATAGAATGCTCCGCTCTCGATTATTTTCACATTCTTCGGGATGGTGATACGGCGCAGCTTATTCGAACCGCCATCAACAGCAGCAAAGGCTCCTTCGCCAATCTTCTCCAGCGACTCGGGCAGGTCGATGCTGCTAAGTGCGGCATTTTTAAAACACTCCTTGCCTAAGATGCGCAGCGTAGAGGGTAGGGTGATAGAGTTCAGGCCTTTTGCGTTAACAAAACCATCGGCCAGCGACACGGTGCCCTCCTTAATCTTGAGGTCGGTGCCGTCGAGGTGCTTATACGCCACCTTGCTGATATACAGCACACCGCCCTCGTTCGGCAGTTTGGCAACCCAGGGGATGTCGCTCATCACCGTGCCATAGTAATAGACGGAGGCAAAGGCGTCCCGCCCAATCTCCTCAATGTTGGGCGAGATAGTCACGTTTTCCAGACTGGTGCAGCCCGAGAACGCCTCTGCGCCGATTTTCTTCACCTTGTCGCCCATGGTGACAGTTGCGAGCTTCTTACAGCCATTGAACGCCCCATTACCGATTTCAACGACATTGACCGGGATGTCGATGGCGGCCAGCTTCGTGCATGCCGAGAACATCGTTCCTGGAATCATCTCCACTTGGTCGTTCAGCTGGATGCTTTGAATATAGGTGCTACTGAGGCATCCCTCGCCGAAACTCATTACATGGCTCACGTCGATGCTCTTGATAGGCTGTCCTATGAAAGCGTTGATACCGATGCTTTTTACCGATGACGGTATGTCGATTTGACCCAAGGTTCCAGGAGCTTCATACCATAAGTTCTTGTTCTCAAAGGCATAGTTGCCAATGTAGGTCGGTGCCGACGGCATACCCACCTTGGCAATGGGGGTGCCGCTGAACATATTCTCGCCAACGGCGGTCAGCGCCTTGGGCAAGTAGCATTCTTTCAGGTGATCCATGCTCTCGAAGGCGTGGCTCAGGTCATTGCGATGGCAGATGGTGCTGGTGACGCTCACCTGGCCTTGCATACCGCCGTCGCCCTGCTCGTCGTAGTTCTCGGCCGAGAGCGTGAAGATGTTGGTGTGACTGCTGTAGAAACCGCCATGGCCGTTCTGGAAGTAAGGCTCGTCGTCATACACCAGTTCCACCTGCGAGATGTCGAGGTATTGCAACTGCGACACCAGCCCCTTTTGTGCCTGCAGGTAGGCCAGGTCGGCGCCGCCCAGCTTCCCCCTGACGGTCAGGAAGTCCACGAGGTCGTAGTCGGTAGCCATCACGGCATTGGTTAGTCGCTGTTTCAGTGTGCCAGCCTGCGTGAGGTTGATGGTGAAGTGTGCTCCCGATGTCAAGTCAATGTCGTCAGGATCGATGGGGTCTACATCGGGTATCTCGACGAAGGGATCTTCGTCCTTCGAGTTGCAGACGGCCATGGTGTTCGTGTTGAAGTTCACACTCACCCAGTAGGTGTGAGAGGGGGCATAGTCGGGCATCCAGAAATCGACGACGGTGCTCTGGTCGACTCTCATCTCTACCGTTTCGTTGATTGCAATCACACCCTGCGTGGGGATGTATCGATAGGGACGCAGAGCTCTCATTGCAGCATTGTATTTACTTGCGTCTTCATCATGGTTTACCTCCATGGTGGTCAGCGCCCTGGTAAGGGTGAAGGCACTGCTGGTGAACTGCACGTTGCCGGCATAGACGCCGTCCATGCTCGTTTTCGAGAGCGTGGCGGATGGCTGCGTGAAGGTAAATTCAGACAATCCCATATCGTTCTTTCCCGTGAAGCAGAAGAGGTAGCAGCCGCCAATGCTCTCCTCGTTTATGTAGCTGTCAGGCTCAGGGGCAGGGTCAGGGTCAGGGGCAGGCTCTGGCGTGCTGTTGCTCTCCACAAGGATAGTTGACTGATTGAAGTCCACGGTAACCTTATAGGTATCCGCATCTCCTCTATATCGGAAAGGCACGCTGTATCTTGTGGAGTAGCCTCTCTGCATGGCAAGCGTCTCACCTAAATTTATAAAGCGGCCCTCCTTTATACTCCCGCACCAAAGGTCGCTATCGATGCTCTCCCAGTCGTCTGATGACGTGGCTAGCGTCGTAGCTATATAGAAACTTGCGGGTGAGGCAAATGCTACATCACCCACAAATACACCGTCGCTCTTCTTTGTGAGCGTGGCCGAGGCTTGATTGGCCTGAGGGTCTTCACCGTCAGTGCCCAGAAGGTAACAGGCGTCTTGGGCTGTACCTGTCATTGCAAAAAACAGGAATACTAACAGTGGCAAACTACGAGATAAGATGTTGTTTGCACTTTTCTCCAGTACACTAAGACATGAGCAGATGTTTTGCTTTTGAGATAATTGATGTTTCATTGTGATAGATTGTTATGATTAGTTTATGATATAATCTTATTATTCTCTTGCAAATGTACGAACTTTCTTCTTATACATTATATATATATACTTCTCCATGCTTCAATCTTACAAATCGGAGAGAGCAATCACACAAACGGGAGTCAATGCGTCAAAACGATGCGTCAAAGCGTAAAAATGCGGCTATTATTTGCATATGTCGCAAATGTTGCCGTACTTTGTATGCATGAATACAAATAAAAAAAACGAAAGGATGAAACATTTCAGATTGTTACTGATAGCACTGATAGTAATGTGCCTGAACATTATGCTTTGCCATGCAGAGGAGAGCAAGGCTCCTCGCAAGGTATTGGTCTTGGCCGAGCGAGGCGGGCTGCACGAAGGATTCACGGCCACGGGACTACAATGGCTGGAGAGCCAGAGGGAACACTTCAACTTGGATCTGACAGTGCTCAGTTCTGCCAAAGAGATACAGAAAGGTGAAATCGCCAAGTACCAACTTGTGCTGCAACTTAATCATCCGCCCTATGCCTGGAGCAAGGAGGCACAAGAGGACTTTCAGCGCTACGTTGACGAGGGCAAGGGAGGCTATATCGGTTTCCATCACGCCACGTTGCTGGGCGAGTTCGACGGCTATGGGATGTGGGGCTGGTTCTCCGATTTCATGGGCGGAATACGCTATCAGAACTATATTGCCGAGAAGTGCGATGGAGCTGTCTATGCAGAAGACATGGGGCATCCAGTCATGCAAGGCGTGCCCACTACCTTTGTCGTGAGTGAGGACGAGTGGTACACCTACGAGCAGAACCCTCGACCGAATGTGCACGTCCTGGCAAAGGTGGACGAGGGCAGCTACAACATCCAGACCGACATCAGGATGGGCGACCACCCGGTCATCTGGACGAACCCACGGAAGAAGGCTCGCAACGTCTATTTCCAGTTCGGGCACAGCAAGTCGCTTTGGCAAAACCCGTCGTTCATCCGTCTGTTTGAAAATGCGCTCCGATGGACGTTAGGCGACGTGACATCGCCGGAAGAGAAGGGTCAATATGCAGCCAACTATGCCAGTGCTCCTCGCTTCCGTGCCCTTGTGCACTACGAGCCTGGGGCTGAGGAGGCGCATGTCCAGTTCGACAAACAAGCCATCAACTTCTTCCACAAGCTCACCTATGGCGAGGGCTGGACGATGGACGTAACGACTTCCCTCGCCGATTATCCTTACGAAAAACTGAAGGACTACTCCATCATCATCAGCCTGAACGCCATGCCAGGCGGGAAGGAGCAGCGCGAGGCCTTCGAGAAGTACATGGAGAATGGCGGTGGCTGGATGGGCTTCCACGCTTCTGGCTACAACGACAGGAACACGCGTTGGCCTTGGTTCAACAAGTTCCTGGGCTGCGGAGCCTTCTATTGCAATAACTGGCCGCCGCAGCCTGCTCTGGTAGAATGCGACAGGGAGCATCCCGTCACCGTATGCCTGCCGCAGACTTTCGTAGCTCCGGCCAGCGAGTTCTACCAGTGGCAACCCAGCCCTCGCCAGAACCCTGACGTAGAGGTGCTGCTTTCCATTTCGCAGAAGATGTATCCCTTCGGACTGAAAGACATCGTGAAGTGGGGAGACTTCCCCATCGTCTGGACCAACACGAAGTACCGCATGATATACCTGAACATGGGGCACGGCGACGAGGGCTTTATTGATGCCACACAGAACCTGCTCTTCGTCAACGCATTCCGCTGGGTGGTGAGCCGAGACTCGAAGGGCGATCCTTTCAAGAAGTAGAAATACCGGCCACTGTGACTAAGGCACAGACTCCCAACTATCTTACTTGTCCATCTCTATGATTTCCTTGAATTCCTTCCAGTGCGTGGCATTCTGGTAGGCAGCCTTGCTTCCTTTGGGGACATAAAGCGTGGCATTCTTTCGGGCCGAGAAGGTAGAGGAGTGAATGCTTGGAGGCGCATCGTTTTCCATGGTTACAGAGGTCAGGCTGTTGCATTCATCGAAGGCCCATTTGCCGATGCTGTTCACTTTGACGGGAATTCTGATGGAGGTCAGGGCTTGGCAGCCGCAGAAGGCATTGCTGCCGATGCTCTTTACGCTATACGGAATGCTGACGGCTGTCAGGCTGGCGCAGCCGCTGAAGGTACTGCTGCCGATGTTCACTACAGTTGCCGGGATGGTGATGGAGGTCAGGCTGCTGCATCCCGAGAAGGCATAACTGCCGATGCTCGTCACGCTCTCTGGGATGGTGACGGCGGTAAGGCCTGTACAGCCAGAGAAAGCATTGCTGCCGATGCTCGTCACACCATCAGGTATGTCGATGGAGGTCAGGCCGGTGCACCCATCGAAGGCACTACTGCCGATGCTCGTCACGCTTCCGGGGATGCTGACGGAGTTAAGGCCTGACTGGTAGGCGAAGGCATCCCAGCTGATGCCTGTCACTCCGTTGGGGATGGTTGAGTTCTTGCAACCTGCAATCAGAGTATTCGAGGCTGTCCATATGATAGCATTGCAGCCGCCCCGCGAATCATATTTGGGGTTCCCTCCTTCCACAATTATGGAGTTCAAATTGCTGCAAGCAGAGAAGGCATGTTCGCCGATGCTGGTCAGTCCTTTAGGAATGAGAATGGAGGTCAGAGCTGAGCAGTTCCAAAAGGCTTCTTCGCCTATGATGACCATGCTCTCGGGGATGTGTACGGACGTCATGCTGGTACAGCTCTGGAAGGCTCTGCTGCCGATACTTGCCACACCCTCGGGGATGATGAGAGAGGTCATGCCGGTCAGTCCCGAGAAGGCCAGGTCGCCAATGCGGGCCACCTTGCTTGGTATGACGAGGTCTTTCGTCTCATCGCCGTTTACGTATAGATGGTGGGCATAGGAAAGGGGATTGGACTGAAACGCGATATTGCACCATGCAGCCAGATCGTAGATGTGGACGGCCGTCAGGCCTGAGCAGCCGGTGAAGGCCAAGCTGCCTATGCTTGTTACGCTGTGTGGAATGCCGACGGAGCCGATGCTGCTGCATCCCTTGAAAGCCTCGTCGCCTATCCGCACGACGTCGTAGGACCGGCCTTTGTAATTAAGCCTTGAAATAATCCTTGCCATCCTGCCGATGCCTTTGCCGTAGCCTGTGACTTCCAGGTTATGGTCTTTTATCGTATATCTGATGTCGTCAATATAGAAACTCGCATCGTCAATCTTGCTGAAACGATGGCCACCGTCTGCTTTCCCATTGGCATCAACAGCAACCACGGTTTCCTGATATGGTGCACCGTCGTCAATACTTGCAGGATCCACGACCCCGTTTTCATCGTCGTCACTCTCACATGCCGTGAACGACGTGACTGCCACCAGCGGGAACATCGCAACCAGTACATATAACAGCTTCTTCTTCATGTCATTTACGATTAAATCAGTTGCAAATATACAAATATTATATAAAAGAACAAAGTTATTTGTTCAATTTGTAGCTCACGAATATAAAAAAAGTAAGAAAAGGAAAGGGAGCAAAGGGCAAAAGGTTTGCTTGGGGGCGTTGATATTTTATTGTTCCTTGCCCTGCTCGGCACTGAGAAACGTAATGCTGAACGAGCTTCGCAGCCAAAAGTTCAGTAGGGGGTTGTTTGCAATTATGCGTAGTTGCAATTGCATGTACGCGTAGTTGCAATCTCCTACCCTGCATTCTCGGAGTAAAGTAGATGGAGACATGATGCTGGAAAAGCAACAGAGGCGGGTCGAGGCCATGTAAGGGTTCAATGCTACAAAATCGCACGTCAAAACGTAAAAAACGTGATAGAACACTTGTCCTGCGGTGTGTGATTTTAGATAAATGTGTACCTTTGCAGCAGAATAATGTTTGAAAGTTATGATTTTCTCCGCTTTTATCATCGGTGCAGCCACTGCGTTCTTCACGATTTTTGCCATTCACATCTTGGCGTTTATGCCTCGGCGCACGCGCTTCCAGAGCGTGCTGGGTATCATCATGGCCGTGTGGGCGGTTTGGTGTGCCAAGGACCTGGTGGTGTGCATGCAGGGTATGTACACGCAGCCAGTGCTGGACTGGATACTCATCATTGACGGATGGTCGGCCATCACGTACACGATATTCGTGTTCGAAGTAGTGATGCCGGGCTGGACCACATGGCGTCGACTCCTGCTGCTCGCCCTGCCCTTCCTGCTGTTCACGGTGGGTTATGCTCTGTGGCCAGTGCGTGAAGTGGTCTATGCCTACTCGGTGTTCCTATGGTTTTATGCTTGGACAGTGGTCATCGTGGGGTGGATAAGGATGAACCGCTACCTTCGGTACATCAGCCACGAGTATTCCAATATCGATAAAATTGACGCGTCGTGGCTGCGCCCCGTATTCCTGTTCACCATTATAGGGCAGCTGGCGTGGTTGTTCATATCACTTTATTCCAACGTGATAAGCGATATCGTTTACTACATAATCATCATTGCACTCTGGCTCATCATGCTCCACTACAGTTGGAACTTTCAGCCTATTGAGACACCACGGCCTGCTTTGGAAGAAGAGGAAGAGGGAGAGGAAGATGAGGCCTTGCTGAATGAAGCAAAGAAGCTATTGCCCTTTGCGGGGCTGGAGAAGCTGATGGAAGAAGAAAAGTACTATCTCAAGCCTACCCTCACACTAAAGGAGCTGGCCCTCGACTTGAACACAAACCGGACCTACATCAGCAGCTACCTGAACCAGCAGATGAACATGACGTTCTACGATTATATCAACAGCCTGCGTATAGAACGTGCTGCTATCCCCCTGATGAAGGAGCATCCGGAATATAAATATGAATATGTTGCGGCGGAAAGTGGCTTTGCTTCTATCAGCACTTTCCGCCGTGCATTTGTGAAAGTGACTGGGCAGACTCCCAGCCAGTATGCTTGCTGTTTAGCGCAGGCGGTCCAATGAGCGGACCAGCATCTCGTCCTTCAGGATACCTCGGAAGGCAAGGTAGAGCAGGATGAGGGCTGCTGCCGGAAGGGCCGCTGCCACGCGTGGACTATAAAGATTTACCGTTGGGCTAAGCAAATAGAAGCATATAATGCCATAGGCAATGTACCAAAACACCAACAGTATCATGCAGAATGATGCAACCCGCATCTGCAAAGGACGATGCTTGTAGAGCCAAATGTCGATGAAGACTAAACCTGTTGTGATAACAAGAAGTCCCATCAATACAGGGCAGAAATAGAACACGTGCTTGCCTTCCGAAGCGAGCCAGAGGTTGTACATGTCCACACTTTCATAGCCTCCCCATAGTTCTGCCAGCATGCCTGTCTCGCCCGACCAGAAGTGAGCAATTGGAAGACAAAGACAGCCTAAGCAAAGGGCAAAGGCCAGAAGCAGATAGATGGTCTGGATGCGCTGTAACATGCCTTAGTCGAGCAGGGCCTGCTCCTTGCTGGGATTGCGGTAGTAGATTTTTCCGTCGATGAACTCCTGGGTAGCCATCAGTGTAGCCTTGGGAAGCTTCTCATAGTAACGGCTGATTTCTATCTGTTCGCGGTTCTCGAACACCTCGTCCAGGTTGTCCTGCGTGCTGGCAAACTCGGAGAGCTTCTTGCTGAGCTCCTGTTTGATGTCGGCAGAAATCTGGTTGGCGCGCTTGCCAATGATGACTACGCTCTCGTAGATGTTGCCTGTCTCTTCGCAAAGACTCATCGGGTCGCGGTTCACAGTGTCGTTTGGTGCTTGTGTCTTTTTGTAATCCATCTTATTAATTTACTATTTGACTATTTACTATTTAAATTCTTCACTCTTCACTTTTCTCTTTTAAGGGGGTGTGGCCTTTATTTACGATGCGTTCGGCATAGTCGTGAATGGCCTGGGCTTCTTTCATGTACTGACTCTCGGGATAATCGCTCTGGAAGGCATAAAACTCGTCGATAGCATCGCGGAAGCGTTCCATCCGTTTTGCATCAATGCTCTGCTTGGCAAGGTCATACTTGGCACGAAGGACAAGGATGGAGAGCTCCTCGCGAAGCTTTGCCGATGCGTAGGGATAGTCCTTTAGCGCATTCTGTGCCGTCACGACGCATGCCTCGTAGTTGTTCCCGCCAAAGACGCTGTTGAGCGTGTAGGTACCCAGGTCGAAGTATAGCTTTGCCGAGAGGTACTCCTTCTCCACAAGCTTGTCCTGCATCTCATAGATGATGGTATGAGCTTGCTCCTTGAGGTTTGTCTCTGGGCAGTAGTCGAGGAAGCTCTGGAACTCCTTGATAGCCTCCATGGTGCTCGACTGGTCAAGGCGGACTTCGGGCGTCTGCTTGTAGAGTGAATAGCCGCTGTTATATCGCGACAGCTCCATGTAGGCTCCTTTGGGATAGAGCTGATAGTATTTCTTGAAGAACAAGACGGCCGACTCATAGTCCTTAGCCTTCAGATTGCTTTCGCCAAGCATATAGAGGCTTTCCTCACCATAGGAAGTGCCTTTCAGTGGGGCAAGCAAGAGTCCGAAGAGCTCTGCAGCCTGACGATAGTGACCTTCGGCATAGAGCGCCTTGGCTGCCTCGTACTTGTATTCGTAGTCGCTACTCTTGAGCACGGCAGAGTACTCGCTGCATGACCCGAGGAGCAAGAAGCAAGCGGCAAATAGCAAGGAATATAATCGACGCATTCTCATATCAGAGCGCAAATATAAGACTTTTTGCGTTCTCTGCCAAGATGTCTTCCAAGAAAAAGCGCTTAATCGTCTCTTTTTTAACGATTGTTGACTTTCTGAGGGTCGTAAATAGCCATTCCGACGAACGAATCGGCACATCCATAGAAGAGATACCACTTACCTCGGAACGGCACAAGTCCCTCGGTGAAGACAGTTCCGGCTGGATATTGCCCGCTCTTCTCGAAGTCATCTTCAGGATAGAAATATGGTTCGTCCAGCCGGTCAAGGAGTTTCGTGGGGTCTTTCAGCGAGAAGAGTGCCTGCCCGGCACAGTATGCACCCGAGGCATAGCGCTGGTCGCCATCGTTCCCTCCTCTGTTTTTCCCGTTATAGAAGAGCATGATGCCTTTCTTCGTCTTAATGGCAGGCGGACCACATTCCACGAGCTGGCTGTCGAAGTAGCCCTTGCGGGTGTCCATGACATGAAGCAGCTTGCCGTCTGGAGCAAGCATCGGCGTCCAGTGGATGAGGTCATCGCTGGTGGCAATGTTGACGAAGTTCTCGCCCCAGTACATCATGTACTTGCCCTTGATGCGTGCAATGACCTGTCTGCCATTCTTCATCTCCGTCACGATGGAGCCTGACTTCGAATAGCCTTTGCTCAGTTGGCTCTTGTGGTCGTCGGAGAAGACAGGCCCGTGCTTTGTCCAGTGAACAAGGTCACGGCTGGTGGCTATGCTCAGGCGGGCCAGCTTGTGGTTCCACGAGGTGTAGGTCATCACGTAGAGACCGTCTTCTGTCATGCAGACGCGAGGGTCTTCGCAACCTCCGGGACAGTCGAACTCCGTCCACACATCACCTCCGGGGAAGAGGACAGGAGCACCGTGATGCTGGAAGTGCAAACCATCTTCGCTGAAGGCATAGCCAATGCGAGAAGTCCTCGAGCCAATGCCTTTTGCAATGTTGTCCTCAGCCCGATAGAGAAGGGCAATGCCGCCATTGATGATGGTGGCAGCAGGGTTGAAAGTCTCGCTGTTCTCCCACTGTGCCACTCTCCCCCACATGGGACAGAAGAAACGGCTGGCGGTGTCGGGACGAATGACAGGGTTGATACCTTCAGGTCGCTCAAAGCCAAGCCATGCCCATTTCTTCTCTGCGTTGGGAACTTTCTGTGCTTGCAAGGGAAACAATATGATGAACGAAACGATGAGGAAAAATAGTCTGTTTGTCATAATTGTATTACTGTAGTAAAGATATAGCCAAGATAAAGGTTCTCTATGGTTCTCAACGAGATGTGATGCAACGCTTCTTCTGATAGGATATTATGCAGGTCGTCCACCAAGCCTGTACCTTTCAGCTTCAACAGGGCCTCTTTCTGTGTCCACAGACGTGTGAAGACGATGTCGGGAAAAGGTGCCGAGAAGATGACTTCCTGCTCCTCTTTATTCATCGTATGACGAACCAAGTCAGGCTTAGCTTTGCGAATATACTCTACGTCAAAGCCACAGGGCCGGTTGCTGACGAGACAACCAGCTGCCACACGGCAATGGCTGATGCTGAAGTGGATTTCAGGATGCTCCTTGATGAAAGGCTTGCCGTGTTCGTTGTATGCAAAGGATGGTTTTTCGTTTATTCCGAAGCATTCACGAAGTCCACGCAGAAGCTCCACATAGCCTACGGCACACTCTCTCCTACCCTGCTGATGCTTGTATCGAAGAGCTTCCTCGCGTCGCCACTGAGGAAGGGACAGAATGAGCCGCTCCGTCTGTTCATCGGTCAGGTTGGCAATATGGTCATTGAGGTAAAGCATACTGAAAGTCAGTTCGTTTGAAGCCTTACCACACGGATGCCTGTCTGGGTGGAATGCTTCTGCATATAGTCATAGAGCGTCATGGGTTCGAGCACTACTTTCTTGTGTATGCTGCTGGCGTTGAGCAGATGCAGCTTACCGTCTTTTCCCCAGACAGCAAAGCCCACGTGAGCGATGTCAAGACCTTTCTTGTTGGTTGTGATGGCAATGATGTCGCCGTCCTTGATGCTGCCCAATACCTTCTTGCTGCCACCCACCTTTTCCTTCGGAATGTAGCGGACTGTTGCTCCCGAAGCTCGTTTCTCCATTGCGGCGATGAGGCGACGCTCCTCCATGTTCTCCTTCAATAAAGGATAGGACTGCGGATGTTCGCTCATATAGGTCAGGCTGAGCTTCATGGGGACAGAGATATTCGTTGGAGGCACGATTTCCTTGACCAGCCCTTGCTTTGTGCCCGACTGAATCCATTGGCTGAAGTAGTGGTTGCGACTCTTATAACCATCAATCTTGCCATTGTCGTAGCGCAGCCTACGAAGCCATGAAAGGTAGTCCTCCCATCTTTTGCTGCCGTGACTGGTGGTGAGGGCAAGGGCACAGCAGTTCTCGACGAGCGTAGTGCAGTCAAGGCTCTGCAAGTTGATGGCCAGATGTTCTTCCCTATCCTTGATTTCTAATGTATGAGCCACATAGGGACGGTTCATCAACTGCTTCGCGTAGAAGATGGTAAGAGGTTCATTTGCAGGAGTCTTTGCACCTTTCTCCAAAAGCTCAACGACACGAAGACTGTCCTCGCGAGTGTAGCTTACTGATTGTGCTTTTGCAGACGACAGGCAGCAGACAGCTGACAACAGAAGGAATAGGACTCTCATCTTTGAAATGTTTACTTTTGAATATCTTCTTCGGGTATCTTCACCAAAGCCGTCACTGCAAACGTGACGAGGCAGAAGCCCATCACAGCGATGAAGAAGGGCTGATAACCACCTATCTGGTCGGACAGCCAGCCGCTCACCATGCCGGGAAGCATGACGCCTCCGAGGTACTGGAAGGCTGTACAGAAGGAGAAGACAGAGGTGCTTCGCTCGCCATGTGAGAAGCTGACAAGATAGAGCGTATAGGCTGTGAAGCCAAGTCCATAGCCTACCTGCTCGATGAAGACACATGTGGCGACGAGGGGCAGGCTTTGTGTCTGCGTGAAGCTGAGCCAGACATAGACGATGTCGGGCAAGGTGATGCAGAGCACCAGTGGCCAAAGCATCTTCTTCAAGCCATACTTCGAGACAAGCCATCCTCCGACGATGCCGCCGCCAAGCAGACCGATGACGCCCAAAGTGCCATAGACAAAGCCATATTGCACGTCGCTGAGTGCCAAGCCTCCCTCTTCGATGGTGCGCTTCAGGAAGAGAGGCACTATCTTCGTGAGCAAGCCTTCCGGCAAGCGGAACAGCAGGATGAAGAGCAGAGCCGTGAGGAGATGGGGCTTCGTGAAGAAGACTCTGAAAGTTGCTTTGAAGTCTTCTAAGATGGAAGTAACAGATATACTGGCGGCAACGACCTGGGAGTGCGGACGTCCCGTCCGCATCTCTTCATCCCTGCTGGCGGACGAGGACGTCCGCGTTCCTAACTCTTCATCTTCCTCAGGCTTCGGCAACGCTTTCCAATGGTATGCGGCAATCATCAACATTAGGCCTGCCACAGCAAGGAAAGTTATGCTCCAAGAGAGTTGGATGCCCATCTCGCTCTTCTGCAACAGACCAGCCAGCATGACAAGTCCTCCCTGCCCCAGCACCATGCCGATGCGATAGAAGGTGTTGCGCAGGCCGACATAGAGTTCCTGGTCCTTGTTGTCGAGAGCAAGGATGTAGAAGCCGTCGGCACAGATGTCGTGCGTGGCGCTGCTGAAGGCAATCAGCATGAACAGAGCCAGCGAACATTGCAGCCAAAGGCTGGTGGGCAACGTGAAGGCCAGCAGAGCCAACGCAGCTCCGATGAGCAGCTGCATCGTGAGTATCCACCAACGCTTTGTCTTGATGCCGTCCACGATGGGCGACCACAACGGCTTTATCACCCACGGCAAGCCGAGCCAACCGGTGTAGAGTGTGATTTGCGTATCCGTCAGTCCCATCTCCTGATAGAGGACGAGCGACATCAACATAACAGCAGCAAAGGGCAACGACTCACCAAGATAGAGCGTCGGAATCCAAGATAGAGGCCTGTTCTTCATTTACTATTTGACAATTTACTACTTATTTACGATTTAGTCATTTGCTAATTTATCCCCCCTAAAGGGGGTTAGGGGTCTTTTCTCCTATGGTGGTTAATGTCTTGCAAAGGTAAGAATTTATTCCGAATAACAGCGAAGAAAGCCGTCAAGAATTTGCGAAACGTACAGTTTCCGTAAGCCGCAAGCAAATTCCCAAGGCATAACAACAAAACTTCTTACGTGTAATTCATAAATTTCGGCCATTTACTCACGAGAAGTTGAGCATTTACTCTTGTGTAGTTTTATAATGACATGTGACGCCTTATGTAGAAAGAATAAAAAAGATTCTCAATCTCACGACTAAGAATCTCAACCTTAAAAATCTAATACCATGAAAAACACTTTTGCTTTTGCGGTGCGGACGAGGCTCGAACTCGCGACCCCTAGCGTGACAGGCTAGTATTCTAACCAAACTGAACTACCGCACCAAGTCTTTCATGTCTTGATTTTCGACTGCAAAGTTAAGGTATTCTTTCAATATACGCAAGTTTTTCTGCAATTATTTTTCTTCTTCGTCAGTTTTTTATGTATGTTTCTCGAGGGCACTCCGCTTGTCACGACTGTATGAACGATACTCATCGAGGGGTATCTCTACATCCGGCTCCACGAGTGAAACGTCCTTTCCAAGGCGGAAGCAGAGGTATTTGATGTCAATGCCACGGGCTCGCCACATGCTTTCGTAGTAGGTCTGAATGGAGGATGCCTGCCTCCCCTCCTCTCCCAATTCGGACTGGCCGTAGAGGTCGCGTGTCTTGAACTCAGGCTCGATGCCGCTTGCCTTCAGCATCTCCTCGGTGTAGGTGAAGAGGAAGTTGGAGTCTGTCTTGAGATGAATGAGGCCTCCGTCCTGCAGGAACTGACGGTATCGCTCGAGGAAATAGGTGCTGGAGAGGCGCTTTGTGACCTTCTTCATCTGCGGGTCAGAAAAGGTGAGCCATATCTCGCTGACCTCATCCGGAGCAAAGAAGCGCTGTATGAATTCGATGTTCGTGCGCAGGAAACCGACGTTCTTCATGCCCGTCTGCAAGGCTTCCTTTGCGCCTGTCCACATACGGGCTCCCTTGATATCGACGCCGATGAAGTTCTTGCTGGGGTATTGCTTACCCAGTCCTACGGTATATTCGCCTCGGCCACATCCGAGTTCGAGCACGATGGGGTTGGGGTTGTGGAAGAACTCATCGTGCCACTTTCCCCGAAGCGGGAACTCCTCGTGCATGACGGCTGCCATGGGGCATTCCACGACGAGTGGGTTTGCAGCCATCTCAGCGAACTTTGCCAGCTTGCCCTTGCCCATTTATTTGTCGAAGGAGAAGTGAGTGGTGCCGATGTTATGCCCGTCGGCAAAGATGTCGACGCGATAGTTGCCGGCACTCAGAGCCTCGGCCACGTCCCAATAGACGGTGACGCTCTGCTCCTCGCCTGTGTATTCGATGTCCTTGCGGATGCTGTATTCGAGCTGGCGGTTCTCGTAGGCAAAGGTTCCGCCCTTGGTGAGAACATCGCCCGTAGGTGTCGTGATGCGGACGAAGAGGCTGCGGATGCCGGTCGAGGTGGTGACGTTTCGGGCTATGGTAAAGCCGATGACGAACTTCTTGACGTCCTTTATCTTCTTGGCAGCCTTGCCTTTCTTGTTTCGTCCCTCGGCATAGATGCCTGTTGCATCGAGCTGGCTGGCAATGGCCACCTTATCGGAGAGCGACTCGTTCTCGGTAGAGAGGTTGGTGATGTGCTGGCGAGCCTGCTCGTTCTGTGTCTTAAGGTTGGAGTTCTCTTGTGTCAGGGCTTCGTTCATACGGTTGAGCGAGTCAATCTGCATGACATAGCTGCGGAGCACTTCACGCAGGGTTGCCAACTCCTTCTTCAGTCGCATGATCTCGGCTGCATCGCTGCTCTTCACCCGACGCAGCTCTTCGAGCAGCTCCTCGGTACGCTTTTGTTCCATCTCCAGTTGGGCGACGAGTGAGTCGTTGTTGATTTGTGTCTTCATCTCGTTGTACTGCATGGCAAACTGCTCATACTCATTCTCCATCTCAAGCTTATCCATCTCTGCCAGTTCGAGCATCTGTTTGCTTTCACGCATCTGCTCGCGCATCGTATAGAGGAGGAAGCCTATGACGAGGCAGACAAGGGCTGCCACGATGCCCAGTATAACCTTTGTTTTCGTGTTCATTAGTTAATGTGTTTACAGGTTTACGAGGGCAAAGGTACGATAAAAAGTTGAAACTTGAAAGCCGAAAGGCAAAAATGAGAACAAAGAATGCAGATATGTCTCCACATGCATGCGTATTCATGGCTCCATGCATTAGCATTCTTTGGCCAAAGTATTAGCATTCATGAGCCAAAGTATTAGCATTCATGAGCCAAAGTATTAGCATTCATGAGCCGATGCAATAGCATTCATTTGGAGCCGTATTATAAACTTCTCTCACCATTCGCTTGCAAGAGTCTCTTATTTTTGCTAACTTTGCACCATGATTGCACAGAAGTACACAGTTTTTACACATTATATATAATATATATACGCACATATGAACCTCTATCCGCAACTCATACTCGACGCCCTTGCCACCGTTCGCTACCCCGGCACAGGCAAGAACATAGTGGAGATGAAGATGGTGGACGACGACATACGCATCGCCGGTCTCAGCGTCTCATTCACCCTCATCTTCGACAAGCCCACGGACCCCTTCATGAAGAGCGTGGTGAAAGCAGCCGAAGCAGCCATTCACGCCTACGCATCGAAAGATGCTGAAGTGGAAATCAAGACGCGTGCCTTGCAAGCTCCTCGTTCCGACCTGCCCGACCTCTTGCCAGGCGTCAGGAACATCATCGCCGTCTCAAGCGGCAAGGGAGGCGTGGGCAAGAGCACCGTTGCCGTCAACCTGGCTGTGGCTCTGGCGAGAATGGGCATGAAGGTGGGCTTGCTCGACTGCGACATCTTCGGCCCGTCAGCGCCCAAGATGTTCCAACTGGAAGATGCACGACCCTATAGCGAGAATATCAACGGGCGCGACCTCATCATCCCCATCGAGCAATATGGCGTCAAGGTGCTGAGCATTGGCTTCTTCGTCAACCCCGAGCAAGGCATCATGTGGCGTGGAGGCATGGCCAGCAATGCCCTGAAGCAACTGATAGGCGATGCCAATTGGGGCGAACTCGACTACTTCATCCTCGACACACCTCCCGGCACTTCCGACATACATCTGACGCTTATGCAGACCATTCCCATCACGGGGGCCGTCATCGTCAGCACACCTCAGCAGGTGGCCCTGGCAGATGCGCGAAAAGGCATCGACATGTATCAGAACGAGAAGGTGGGCGTTCCCATCCTCGGACTGGTGGAGAACATGGCATGGTTCACGCCGGCTCAGCATCCGGAGGAGAAGTATTTCCTCTTCGGCAAGGAAGGTGTCAAGGCCCTGGCTGAGCAGATGCAGCTGCCGCTGTTGGCACAGATTCCTGTCGTACAGGACATCTGCGAGAGCGGCGACAACGGCATCCCTGCTGCCACTAATCCTGCCAACCTGACTGGCCAGGCATTCATGCAACTGGCAGCCCGTATCGTCACAGAAACAGACAAACGCAGGGCCACCTTGCCTCCTACGCAGATAATTGGAGTAAAGAATTAACGTCATCACACAACATAAACATATTCAGCAATATGAACCATATCAAATGTCTGCTCATCATGATGAGTTTCTCGCTGTCTGCCATGGCACAGAGCATGAGCGTCTATCAAGGCGACGAGCATATCTTCTATGACCTTAACGACGTGGACAGCGTCACGTTCGACCATACCCCCAACCTTTGGAGAACAACAGACAAGAGTCTCAGCTTCTACTACGCACCAGGTTGGACACAGATAGCCGACCCTGCCTATACTGAGGACAACGGAGCATATACCGTGACGCTGAGCCGTTCCACCAGTGCGCAATGGCAGGCACAAATGACCCTCCTCACCAGTCTGGCAACAGACGCACACAAGAACTACAACTTCCGCATTAAACTCTGTGTCAGCAAGGCACTTACGGCAACCGTCAAACTTTATCAGGATGGCAACGACAAACTGTATTACTTCGAGGAGAGAGTGCCCCTGAGTGCCGACAAAGAATACGTCTTCGAGCGCAAAGATATGCCAGGGCTGGACATGAGCCGTGTGGGACTCGTGCTCGACTTTGGCGGAAACAAGGCAAGCACGATAGTCAACGTCAGCGGGCTATATCTGTCTGAAACAGACTACGACTCCTCGAAAGACCTGAACTCCTGTCCCCTACCCGACTACAAGCTTGTGTGGCACGACGAGTTCTCCACACGCACCCTCAGCTCGGCACGCTGGACTTATCAGACAGCCGATGCAGGATGGGTGAACAACGAACTGCAGACCTACGTCAACGCCAAGAGCCCCAAGGGAGGACGTGTGACCGAATGCTCGGACGGCACACTGAAGATATACACCTTCAAGGAAGGCGACAAAGTCTATAGTGCCCGCCTCTATGGCAACAAGACACTGGGCTTCAAGTACGGCTACATCGAGGCTCGCATCAAGTTGCCCAAAGGCAAGGGCACATGGCCGGCATGGTGGATGATGCCCGTCAGCAGCAGCGCATGGCCAGGGTGCGGAGAGATAGACATCATGGAAGAAGTAGGCGTAGATGCCAACGTAGTATCCAGCAGCATACACTGCACAGCCTACAACCACCCTAACAACACGCAGAAGACGCACGCCATGACATGCGTAGGAGCAGAGGATGGCTTCCACATCTATGCCCTCGAATGGACGGAGGACTATATCCGCACATACGTGGACGGCACGGAGCAGCTCTACTTCGAAAATGACCATCAGGACAATAACGACACATGGCCCTTCAATAAGGCATTCTATCCCATCCTCAATGTGGCATGGGGAGGAGACTGGGGCGGCTATGCAGGCGTTGATGAGTCAGCTCTGCCGCTCACCATGGAGGTTGACTACGTACGCGTCTGGCGAAAGCAGTAACTCCAAACTACTGCAGTTAAGTCGTCCAACTTAACGTGCCATCTTTGCAAACATGTCGTGCCATCTTTGCAAACTTAACGTGCCATCTTTGCAAACATAACGTGGGGCGTTGACGACTCCTATACAGAGCATTGCTCATTCCCATATGGGAATGGCTCATCAAAAACATAGGGCATTGGCAAAGCAAGAATAAGTATTTCATTCTGCCTAAATCGATAATTAAGGACTAAGGCATTTTTCTTGCCCAAATACTTGTATAATACTACAAAAAGACGTATCTTTGCAAAAATATATGGAAGCAGTTTTGAGGAAATATTTGCGGGGCAAAATTCTCAAATCTTTTGAAACTGATTGGATATTAGCACTTTGTAACATATCCAAAGCCCCAAGAGTATGTGCATAATTCAAACAAGACAATGGTAGAATACAACATCACGCTTGAAGGCAAGACCGTGCTCGTCACCGGTGCCGCAGGCTTCATCGGAAGCAACCTCGTCATGAGGCTCTTCAAGGAATTCAACAATATCAAGGTTGTAGGCATCGACTCCATAACCGATTACTACGACGTCAACCTCAAATATGAACGCCTCGCAAAGATAGAAGCCCTTGGCCGCGACTGGACCTTCATAAAGGCCTCCATTGCCGACAGACAAGCCATCGACAACGTCTTTGCAGACTATAAGCCCGCCGTTGTAGTCAACCTCGCAGCTCAAGCCGGTGTGCGATACAGCATCACCAACCCCGATGCATACATCGAAAGCAACCTCATCGGCTTCTACAACATTCTGGAAGCCTGCCGGCATTTTGGCGTAGAGCACCTCGTCTATGCCAGCAGCAGCAGCGTCTATGGCTCAAACAAGAAAGTCCCCTACTCCACAGACGACAAAGTGGACAACCCCGTCAGCCTCTATGCTGCCACCAAGAAGAGCAACGAACTGCTGGCCCATGCCTATAGCAAGCTCTACAACATACCCTCAACTGGCCTCCGCTTCTTCACCGTCTATGGCCCCGCAGGTCGTCCCGATATGGCCTACTTCGGCTTCACCAATAAGCTCCGCGAGGGCAAGACCATCCAGATCTTCAACTACGGCAACTGCAAACGCGACTTTACCTACGTCGATGACATCGTAGAAGGCGTCGTCCGCGTCATGCAGCACGCCCCAGAAGCCTCTCCTAAATCCTCCCAAGGGAAGGACTTGGGAATACACACAGCAGACCCGATGATGTATGAAGTATTAAGGAAGCGGGCAGAAGAGATGAGAAAGCATCCGACAGAGGCAGAGAGTGTTTTGTGGAATGTCCTCAAGGCTAACGGTTTGGGCGTAAAGTTCCGTCAGCAGCACATCATAGAAGATTTCATCGTTGACTTCTATTGCAACGAGTACAAGGTGACAGTCGAAGTGGATGGAAAATGTCACGATTCATTCGAGCATATCAAGTCCGATGCTGACCGCACAGCACGACTCATAGAGTTGGGCTACACAGAACTACGCTTCACTAATGAAGAGGTTCTCAACGACCTGGACAACGTTCTGAAGAAAATCAAGACTTTCTGCAGCGGGACTCCCTTCCCTTCAGGGGAGGGCCGGGGAGAGGCTGTCCCCTATATGGTCTATAACATTGGCAACAGTTCGCCCGAGAACCTCCTTGACTTTGTCACCATCCTCCAGGAAGAACTCATCGCCGCAGGCGTACTCCCAGCCGACTATGACTTTGAGTCCCACAAAGAGCTTGTGCCCATGCAGCCTGGCGACGTGCCCGTCACCTATGCCGACACCACCCCTCTCGAGCGTGACTTCGGTTTCCGTCCCTCCACCCCACTCCGCCACGGCCTCCGCGCCTTCGCTCAGTGGTATGCAGAGTACTACGGGACAAAGTAACAAAAAGACATCCATAAATAGCATCCTCCGACAATGAACGACAGGAAATATCCATTAGGCATACAGACCTTCTCCCGTATCATAACAGAAAGGTATCTGTACATAGACAAGACTGACCTGGTCTGGCAACTTGCCCACTATGCCAAATACATCTTCCTAAATCGTCCACGACGTTTCGGCAAGTCGCTTCTCTCCACGACATTAGACAGTTATTTCCGTGGAGAGCGTCATTTGTTTGAAGGATTGAAGATAATGGACTACGAACAGGACTGGGAAAACTATCCTGTCATACACCTTGACTTGAGCACAGCCAAGAACCAAGACACGGCAGAAGCACTGAAAGCACGAATGATGCTGCTGCTAAAAGACTACGCCGAAATATATGGAAGGGATGAAGACGAAGTCACTCCCGGCAGCCTTCTTGCAGGCATCATCAAGCGTGCCAACCGACAGACAGGGAAACAAGTCGTGGTAATCATCGACGAATACGACGCGCCCCTGCTCGACATCCTTCACAAAGAGGACCTGATTGAAAAGATGCGTAACGTGATGCAGGAATTCTACCAGCCGCTGAAGGCCAGCGAAGCAATGATTAAGTTCTGCTTCATCACCGGCATCACCAAATTCTCGCAACTAAGCATCTTCTCCACCATTAACAATCTGAAGAACATCTCGCTCCTTCCACGCTTTTCCGCCATCTGCGGCATCACAGAGCAAGAGGTCAGGACGACACTTGCAGAAGACATCCGGCAAATGGCCGAACAGTCTGGCTGCACACCCGACGAAATGTTTGGGAAAATAAAAAAGATGTACGACGGATATCACTTCTCTGAAAAGTCAGAAGACCTCTACAATCCATACAGCCTGCTCAACGCCTTTACCGACAACAAACTGGCAAACTACTGGTTTGAAAGCGGCACACCCACTTTCCTCATCCGTCAGATGCAGCGTTTTCACACTGACATCATGTCGCTTGACAGCATGGAAGTGTTTGTCTCCGAGTTCGACCAACCAACGGAGGCTATGCAGTCTGCCTTGCCATTACTCTATCAAAGCGGATACCTCACCATCAAAGGCTACAACCAAGAAGCGGAAACATACATACTTGCCATTCCCAATCAGGAAGTACGCATCGGCTATGTCGAAGGATTGCTACCCGTCTATACCGGCCTCGAATCAGGCCGTGTGAAGGCAGGCTTTGCCTTTAAGTTCTGGCGAGCGCTGAAAAAGAACGACATCAACCTGGCCATGCAGGAAATGCAAGCTTACATGGCTGGCATACCATACGTCGAAGGCTTCAAGAAGAAATTGGAAGAAGCAGCCAGCGCAGAAGGCTTCTACGAATACACCATGTACCTCATCTTCTCCATGCTCAACGTCTATGTACGCACCCAAGTAAAGTGCATCGGCGGACGCATAGACATGGTCGTATGGATGCCGGACACCATCTATGTCTTCGAGCTGAAGACGCATGGCACACCCCTGGAAGCATTGCAGCAAATAGACAGCAAAGGCTATGCCATCCCGTACCAGACCGACGGCCGTCCCGTCGTAAAGGTCGGAGTCCTGTTCGATACAGAAAAGCGTGTACCCAAAGAATGGGCCGTTGCATAGCATCTAAATAACCACAAGTACTATAGGAAACAGAATAAGGCCTCCGCGCCTTCGCAAGGTGGTATAAGGAGTATTATGGGAAGTAGTTAGAATAAAAAGTCACAAACTACCGAATGATTAAGATACAAGAAAATTTCTTTTATCCCATTTACGAATACCTCTACATGTTCGTAATGGTCATCTATATGGCACAGATGACGACAGATACGAGCCGTATGGTCGGTGGTCTATCTGGCAATCCTGTTCCTTTTCTTATCCCGATAGTTCTTACTCTCATATTGCTAATTCGAAATCCCATTAGTTTTAGGAACACAAAATTATGGGCCCTGATTGGTATTATGGGGACATGGACAATCGCCATATGCTACAAGTTGCATGATTTCAGTACAAGCAACCTATCATACTATCTCTTTTTGTTCTATGCCATTTTTATATCATTCATCCACATCAGAGTCTATGGTCGCGACCTTTTCCCTATATATGAGCATATCATGGTTGTCTTTTCTGTGATAAGTTTAGTATTTTGGACCATAGCTGTGCTTGTGCCATCATCAAGCAGTTTTTTCCATCTATTTCCAGAGACATCGTATGGCAACAATGTCCTTTATCTCTTTAACTGGATGGATCCTGCAAAAGGTCAAATGACAGGTTCGCTCATTCGTAACGCCGGTTGCTCATGGGAGCCTGGACGTTTCGCAATTATGTTGATACCTGCCATTACTATCAACCTTTCTCGTGAAGGAATCTCATTTTGGGGAAACACCAAGATCATCATATTGTTATTGGCGCTTGCCAGCACCATGTCCACCACTGGATATAGCATTACCATCCTTATTTATGCCATCTATTGGCTGGATGGATTTAACGCAAAGAGCATACTCTCTTTCGTCTTCATAGCATTGCCACTTGCGTATTTCATCTTTTCCCTTGACTTCATGGGAGACAAGATTAAAGACAATGCCAGCTATGAAGGACTTACACGCGAACGAATACATAACATCAATTTCAATTCAAAAACACAAGGTGATGAATATCTGGGCTCTATTGACCGATTTGAATCTGCTTATTTCGAATGGTTTAATTTTCAAAAAGAACCATTACTCGGATATGGCAGAAATACAGACCATAGTTGGTTTAGACAAAAAATTTCCAAGAATCTTGTCCTAACTGGTGGACTGGTAAAAATACTAAGCCAGTATGGCATTTTTGTCGGCCTAATTCTATATGTGATACTATTCTACTCATCCATAAAGATAAGCAGAACCTTTTGGTATCAACGCCAAATTGCTTTTGCATTGGCTTTATTGTTAGCATCTGTTTCATACGTAATTCTTTGTATCCCTATATTTACTGCTTTCTGGTTATATGGTCTTTTCTGTTTTGAAGAAGATGAAATAGATGCTGAAGATATTGAGTTCGAAGAATTAGACATCAACGATGATTATTAGCAAAAGCAGAAAGCAAGTAGTTGTCCTTTATTTCAGCACACTCTTTGGAGTGCTGATAGGCATGTTGGTGTCCATACTGAACACTCGGAACCTTGCGCCAAATGAATATGGTGATGTCCGCTATGTCAATAACATCATTCAGATGTTATCTGGGATCTTACTATTTGGATACTTTGTCACAGGCAGTCGTCTTCTCGCAATTGCAAAAAGCGAGGAAGAAGCAGCACAAATAAGAGGAGGCTTGGTAACCATACTTGGAATGACAGTCGCACTTATGATGGTATGTATGGTCGCATGTGGCTTAATACATCATTATGTTTTGCATCGAGACTATGCATGGCTCTTCTATACCGTTATTCCTGTCTGCGGGTCGGTTCTGTTGCTTAATTACATGAACACGTCAGCCCAAGGCGACAACAGCATCTACTCGATTGCCGCTGCTCGATTGCTACCAAGCACCATATATTTGGGTATTGCCTATTGGGTTTACTTCCAATTTGGCGCTTCAAACTGGCTTATGCTGATTTTACAGAATGGTATCGCCCTGCTTGTTTTGATTTTCATTATCTGGCACAACAAACCATCATTCAAGAACCTAAAGCACACTTTTAAGGCCTTGCGACAAGAGAACAAATCTTATGGACTTCAAGTTTATTATGGTTCTCTTGCCAACGTCTCTGTTCAATACATCGCAGGCATTACCCTCGGCATATTTGCTCTTGACAATACGAATGTGGGGTTTTATTCTCTAGCCCTCACAGTAACAGGTCCACTTGCGATGTTACCAAGCATAATTGGCACAACGTATTTCAAACGATTTGCCCATGAGAACTGCATCAGTCGAAAAATTCTCCTTTCAACGTTCTCTTTGTCATTTATATCATTGATTGGATTTATTGTTTTAATCTTTCCTGTTGTTGGTTTGCTCTACGATGAAAGATATTCCAAAGTCGCGCTTTATGCATGCCTCCTTGCAATTGGCTTTACATTTCACGGCCTAGGCGATGTATTCAACCGTTTTCTGGGTGCTCATGGGCAAGGCAAACCACTACGAAACGGAGCATTCATTGCAGGTACCATTGCACTCATTGGCTACACTATAGGTGTTTGCTACTACGGTATCTGGGGAGCCATCATTACAAGAATTTCTTCATCATTAGTATATTTCTTTTCAATGGCAATATTCTACCACACTTTTGTTAAACGCACATGATTTATTTCCTAAACTTTCAATATTGTCCTAATACTGCATTAGAAAACAGGATGCAGGGATACTATTATGCACTCGACAAGATGGGAATCAAGGCAACCGTAGTATATATACACCCGGACAATCATTACAGCAGGATTCAATCACAATTCAAAAATATCACTGTAGAATATCTGTGGAGTCCCTATATGTTATACCGAGGGATATTTCGCAGACTTACATTATTCCGATACATTAGCATATTCCTAAAAAAGTTGAAAGTAGGTGACATCGTTTATACATACTCACTGAGTCTCTTGACAAAAATGTGTGAGAATGTTAAAGGTGTTAAAGTATATGCGGAGAGAACAGAACACCCTGATGCGAGCGCTGGTTTTTTGAATCCATTGCTAGCCTTATCTGAAAATGGAATTAAAGAAACTCTACATAGACTATGCGGTCTATTCGTCATCTCCAAGCCGCTCAAAGAGTATTATGAGGGTTTGGGCATGGATCCTTCAAAGATTCATATTATAAACATGATGGTAAATGCCGACCGGTTTCAAGATATTAAGAAAACGCAAAACAGAGAAAGGTATATTGCCTATTGTGGGACAGCCTCGAACAATAAGGATGGAGTGGATTTGCTCATAAAAGCCTTTGCCATTATATGCAGTAAGTGCACCGACATTAAGCTGTACATTATAGGAAAGACGCCTTCACGCAAGGAAACTTCAACCAATCTCAAACTCATCAAAGACCTTGGCATAGAAGACAGAATAGTGTTTACTGGTGTCGTTCCATCAGAGAAGATGCCACAAATACTAAAGGATGCAGAGGTATTAGCTCTTGCAAGACCTGATAATTTACAGGCAAGATATGGTTTCCCCACCAAATTGGGTGAATACCTATTAACTGAGAACCCCGTTGTAGTCACTTCAGTTGGTGACATCCCCTGTTTTCTGCAGGATGGCGTTTCTGCACTTGTATCTGAGCCTTCAAACATAGAGATGTTTGCCCAAAAACTGCTTTGGGCGATAGAAAACCCCAAGGAAGCATTAAAGATAGGGAGGGCCGGAGCTGATATTGCACTAAAGCACTTTAATTCGGTCATTGAAACACAAAAATTACTGAATGTTATTTCTATAGATACTGCCATTGTTTGTTAGAAATGGGACAATTGTATGTTATTTAGATACTCGTTGAGACAGGAAGAATGAAACACAAAATAACACATCTATTCAAACGCATCTTTTTTTCACTTGAAAAGCAAGCACGGGATGCTGGAGTAAAAATGGGCGAACATAATTTTATTGCAAGTCATTTTTGGGATACTGAACCATACTTGATAAGAATTGGCAATAATTGTCAATTGACAGAGGGCGTACATATATACACACATGGTGGTGCTCTTGTCGTCAGGGACAAATATCCAGACTTTGATGTTTTCGGGAAAGTCGTTCTTGGTAACAGGGTTTATGTAGGAGCAGGTTCAAAGATTATGCCGGGTGTCACTATTGGCGACAACGTATTAATAGCAGCTGGAAGTGTTGTTACTAAATCCATTCCTTCAAATGTTGTAGTGGCTGGCAATCCTGCCAAATACATATGCACGATTGACCAATACATCGAAAAGAATCTCATTTATAATCTTAACACCAAGTCTCATAGCGCAAAAGAGAAGAAGGAAATCCTCATGGAATTGCCAGATGAAAAGTTCATAAAAAAAGGGGAGATTAAAATCTCTGATTGAACAAGCACCATCTCATTAGTATAATCAGAAAGATCTTAGGAAATGAGTGAGAAAAATAATCTCACTTATATACTCAACAAATTCAACAGATGTTTAATAATAAAAATGACATATAATCTTTCTGACTTAAGTATCTATAGGACTCAAATGATGGGCATTGCAACCATAATGATTATCATTTGTCATTCTTGCGCGTCAAAAGTTATCATGCCTAGTTTCCTTGCATACCTGTTTCGCTTTGGGAATATCGGTGTGGACATTTTTCTATTCTTGTCTGGTATAGGACTCTATTATTCATTAAGCAAAAACAATCTAAACAGCAAGGAAGACTATATGTCTTTCTATAAAAGAAGAATTTATAGAATCTATATTCCCTATTTGATGGTTTTCATTCCATCCTGCTTGGTATTCATGCTTTTAGGCGAGTATTCTGTATGCGATAGTATTTTTTGCCTAAGTACTCTTGAATACTGGTTGTTCCATCGGGGAGCATGGTTTGTTTCATTGATTGTTCTTTTATATCTTGTTGCACCCTTTTTATACAGAGCACTTATTGGGAAACACAAATGGATAATTGCCTTGGGGATAATAATAGCCTTGATGATATTGAGTGATATATACCTGTCGAAGACCAATCTTCAACAAGTGTGCCATATAATATACAAAGAGCATTCAGTCGGGTTCCTAGTTTTATTGCAGGACTAACAATCGGACCCAGTTGTAAAGAAGGGGAACAACTAACTGTAACAAAAATGGCTATTTTCATATTTGTCAGCATAATCTCATCTATCATCCTCGGCTTCTGGAAATGTCTTTGTCTTATTGTTCCAATTTTACTATATATTCTAACACCGCTGATAAGATGGTCAAAAGGCTCATGGATTGACAAAAGTCTTCATTTCTTAGGAAAAATCTCACTTGAATCCTATTTAACCAACATCACCCTTAATGGCATCTTGATTGTACTGATTCCAGCATATATTACATCGCCAGTATTCTATGGCCGGTATTTAGAATATTCAATTGTTGTAGTTGCTGGGGTATCGCTTGCATACGTTATCTACAATGCATCACAAAGAGTTATAATAAGACTTTCTCATACGCACAACCAAACGTAAAAAATTGAATAGCGCAAAATTCATCTATTCTTCTATGCCTAACAAAGAATAAGAAAGTAATATCATGTTCTATTCGTATATAACAATGGAACATCACTATACAAAGAAAGTTCTTATATTTCTTCTTGGTGGTGTGGCGGAATTGAACGAATGAGCTTTGGCAGTTGGAGTGAAATTAGAAAAGGAAGTTGGCTTTCCATAAAAGGAATACCATCTAACGGTTATTTGATAGGAATTGGTGACTATGAACGAATCGCGTCGCATACTTCAATCTATACACATGGAGGAATATGGCCTATTCGTAAGTATTACAACGATCCAAACATTGAACAATTTGGTAAGGTTAACATTGGCAGTTATACTTCAATTGGCGCGTATGTAATGCTTATGCCAGACGTTACTATCGGTGAAAGATGTATTGTCGCGGGAGGTGCTGTCGTAACTAAGAGCGTACCCGATGGTTGTATGGTTGCAGGAAACCCTGCTAGATTTATTGGTTACACAGAAGACTTTTACAAAAAGCTAAAAGAGAAGCATGACTTTGGTTGTAAAAAAATAACGCACGAAGATAAAAAACTTCTTGCTTGCACAACCCGATGACAAATTCATCAAAAAGGGATATATACAAATTGCCAAATAATTAGCCCCTTTCTCAAAAACATAAAGCAAATGATGCAACAGCAAGACAAGAAGAAAGTCCTGTTTTTCCTGCCACCGACAGTAGGCGGTGCAGAACGGGTGACTGTCATCATTGCAAAGATGCTGCCTCTAGACGAGTTTGAGGTGAAGTTTGTCGTGGTCGGCAATTCTTTAGGGGACATCGTTAGGTTTATTCCCGAGAGCTATTCGATAAGACTTCTTAGAATAAAAAAAATATGGTACGGAGGAACTGTCAGAATCTTGAATATTGTTCGAGGAGAAAAGCCTGACATAGTCTTTAGTTCTTTGCTCTATTTGAATGCACGCCTGATTATTGTTGCAAAACTCTGTGGGACAAAAGTAATAGTTCGAAACAATATTGACCTAAGCCGAACCACACACAAAGCCAATATTCCTTTAGTCCGACTGACATACAAATGGGCAGACAAGGTTATTGCCCAGCAAGAGGAAATGCACGATGAAGTCATCTCCTACACTGGCTTGCCAGCAGAGAAGGTTATCACAATGCACAATCCCATAGACGTTGATTACATAAAGGAATGTCTGAAAGCAGAGAATCCTTTTTCACAAGAAGCACAAAGCCAATACAAATATATCTGGGTAGCACGGTTCTGCCTTGAAAAGGGGCAGGATTTAATTGTACGAGCCTTTGAGATGGTACATCGCGACAAGCCAAATGCCCATCTATATTTGCTTGGAAAATATGATGAAGAAAACGCCTTCTTCAAATCCATAAGGGATTATGTAAATAGTCATGAACTTCATGAGCATGTGCATTTCGTTGGATTTGACAGTAATCCCTTTCGCTGGATAAAGTATGCAGACTGCTATGTGATGCCCTCTCGATTAGAGGGACTACCCAATTCCTTGATAGATGCGATGTATTTGGGTAAGCCTGTCGTTGCCACCAAATGCATTCCTGTCATAGATAGGATTGTGAAAGACGGCTACAATGGCATCGTTGTGGAATCAGAGAATATAAAGGCTCTTGCAGAAGGGATGAAGAACGCTCCTTCCTTGAAGGACTTTGAAATGACCTATCACCCTGCAACTTGCGAGGACTTCATTTCACTTTTCAAAAATATTTAACAAGAATGAACGAGAAAAACAGACTATACAAGGCAATCAAGCATCCAGAATGGCTTTTTGGCGTTATCCTGCGCAGAACATTCAGTAAGTGGATGAGTGACCGCAGCTTCATAAAATGGGAGTATTTCTCTGGCATGCGCAAGTTTCCAAATATTGATAATCCTCGTACCTTCAACGAGAAACTGCAATGGCTGAAACTAAATGACATTCATCCAGAATACTCACATTTGGTTGATAAATATGAAGCTAAGAAGATTGTGCGCGAACGTATCGGTGACGAATATATTATCCCAACGCTTGGCGTATGGAATTCTTTCGATGAGATTGACTTCAACAAGTTGCCTGATAGGTTTGTTCTGAAGACAACACACGATAGTGGCGGTGTAGCCGTTTGTATGGACAAAAGCGACGAGACAATTTCCGCAGCACGAAAGAAAATAAACAAAAGTCTGAAACACAATTTTTTTTACGAACATCGGGAATATCCATATAAGAACATCAAGCCGCGCATCATTGCAGAGCAATATATGGTAGATGAGTCAGGAACAGAACTCAAGGACTATAAGTTCTTCTGTTTTGATGGCAAATGCAAGATGCTCTTCGTCGCAACAGACCGAGGCATTGATGACGTTAAGTTTGACTTCTTTGACACAGAATTCAATCACCTCCCCTTCGTTCAGGGACACCCCTGGGCAAATAGAGAGATAAAGAAGCCTTTGAATTTTGAAAAAATGATAGCGTTAGCTGAGGTGTTGAGCCAGGGGTATCCCCATATACGGGTAGATCTGTACGACATTAATGGTAAGATTTACTTTGGGGAATTAACATTTTTCCATTTCTCTGGCAACGTTCCTTTCGAGCCTGATAAATGGGACTACAAAATAGGAGAATGGCTGAAACTGCCTAAAAGTGAAGACAGATGACACCCACAACCATAGCCATATTTGTCAAGAACCTCACCAGCGGTGGAGCGGAGAAGCAGGCAGTTTTGCTTGCCAAGGCTCTGTCGTCCGACTATGATGTACATTTCATTGTATTCAATGCGGCAAAAATGCATCAGAAATATCTGGATTTAATCAGCAAAACGCCAGAGGTTCATCTGACCTGCATTAATGGAGGACACATCAGCAGATTCTGCCAATTCTGTACATATATCAAAAAGAACAGAATTGAACTCATATTCTCATACCTGACGGCAGCGAACCTCTATGCTTGCCTTGCCGGCACCCTTACAGGTGCAAAGGTGGTAACGGGATTACGCAATGCAGAATTGCCAATGGGGAAACGAATTGCAGACCGTTTCATGACCAATCATACAGCTGTCCTGACAATAGCGAATTGTTTCTCAGGGAAACAGAACTTCGTTTCACAAGGCTTCAGAGAGAAGAAGATACACGTCATTCAAAACTGCTTTGACAACATCACACCATACGCTTCAAAAAAGGAGTCAGCCACGACAACCATCATCACAGTCGGCCGTTTCGTAGAACAGAAAGACTATCTGACAGCCATCAAAAGTGTAGCTAAGGCATATAATACATACAAGGACATCCGTTTCTGCATCATCGGTTTCGGGGAGTTGGAACAGCAAATCAGAGCATGGGTTAGGGATGAAGGTATTGCAGAAATTACTGATATCCTTATTAACCCCAACAACATATCCCAATACCTGGAAAAGGCCGATATCTATCTCTCTACTTCCTTGTTCGAGGGTACGAGCAACAGCATCATGGAGGCTATGAATGCAGACCTGCCAATCGTTGCCACAAATGTTGGTGACAATTCCTACCTGGTGAAAGATGGGACAAATGGGTTTCTGACAGAAAAGAAAGACACCAATATGCTGTCGCATTGTCTGGGAAACCTAATCTCGGATAGGGACAAGCGTCATCAATTTGGGAAAAGAAGCAAAGAATTACTCTATGAGAATTACGCACTGAATACTTTCCGTGATAGATATATAAAAATTATAAAGGAACTCTAATAGCATGAAAGTCGTTGTAACAGGAACACGTGGCATACCGGACATCATGGGCGGTGTGGAGACACATTGCGAAGAATTGCTGCCGCGACTTGCCAAGTTAGGATATGATATAACTGTCATTCGAAGAAAGAGTTATGTCAGGGAAGAAGAGCCTCTAACGGAATGGATGGGTGTTAAGATTATCGACATTGACGCGCCTAAGTCCAAGAAACTCGAGGCGATTATTCATACTTTCAGAGCTATCAACAAGGCAAAAACTCTCGGAGCAGATATTGTTCACATCCATACCATTGGCCCGAACCTACTGGCTCCATACGCCAGACTACTCGGACTGAGAGTGGTCATGACGCATCATGGTCCTGACTATGACCGTGACAAATGGGGATGGATTGCAAAGATGATGCTGAAACTTGGCGAAAGACTTGGATGCCGGTTTGCCAATCAAGTGATTGTCATATCCAATGTCATCAAGAATCTGATAGCTGAGAAATATGACAGGAGGAAAGACGTCGCACTTATTTATAATGGAGTGACACAACCTGAGATATGTTCCTATCCGGAGTATTTCACGGAACTTGGCATCGAGGAAGGCAAATACATCCTTGGCATGTGTCGCTTTGTCCCAGAAAAGAACCTGCATCACCTTGTCGAGGCTTTCGTGATGCTCAAGAAATCAAATCGTATTTCTGAAAACATGAGGCTTGTCCTGGCTGGTGATACAGACTTTGAAGATAGTTATTCTTTATCCCTCAAGAAAATGGCAAAAGAAAATAATGTTGTCCTGACTGGATTCATAAAGGGACAAAAGCTTCACTCGCTCCTGACCAATGCCTCCTGCTATTGTTTGCCCAGCAGTCACGAAGGATTGCCAATTGCCTTGCTCGAAGCCATGTCATATAGTATTCCCGTTGTCGCAAGCGATATTCCCGCGAATCTTGAAATTGGACTTGATGAGAGTCACTATTTCCCCTGCGGTAACGTGGAAAAACTAGCCGACAGACTGGAAGAAAAATGTTTTCCATTGCGCAAAGAAACTTACGACATGCATCTCTACGACTGGGACATGATAGCGAGGCAGACTGGTGAGATCTATGATAAAGCAATGAGCTGATGGCACTTAGGCTGAAGACACTCTGCATCGTAAGCTCGCAAAAAGAGTTAACGTTCATTCCAGAGGGAAAGACTCTCATCAACACCATATATGCTTACTCCTATGTCGTAGCTCAAAAGGATGACTTCTTTGCAAAAGCACTGACACAATGCGACTACCTGATTCCTGATGGGGCTGGTATCGTCAAGGCGTGCAGATGGCTGAGGGCGAAGAGCCAGCCGAAGGAGAGGATAGCGGGATGGGACTTGTTTTCTTTCGAGATGGACCGTCTCAGTTCAAGAATGAAAGAATGCAAGGATGAAGGAATAAAAAAGGGGAAGGTGATGTTCCTCGGGTCGAGCGAGAAGGTGCTTTCTTTGATAAGGGAGCGGGCTGCAAAGGATTATCCCTGTCTGGAGGTCGTGACATATTCCCCACCCTACAAGTCTGAATTCTCGGATGAAGAAAGTAGAGCTATGATAAAGGCTGTCAACGATGCAGACCCCGACTTACTTTGGATTGGCATGACGGCTCCCAAGCAGGAGAAGTGGACCTACAGGCATTGGGACGAACTCGACATCCATTGCCATTGCGGTACCATCGGGGCGGTGTTCGACTTCTATGCCGGCACGGTGAAGCGTGCGCCGCTGTGGTGGCAGAGGCATTCGCTGGAGTGGCTATACCGCCTGCTCATGGAGCCTCGACGTATGTGGCGTCGGTACATTATCGGCAATGCCAAATTCCTTTATTATATTTATAAGGAAGGAAGAGAATCTAAGGCATGAAAAACGACAGTCCATTTGAACCCGTAGAACTTCACAGGAGAACTTCCTAAACTTCTCGTGTGAAGTTCCCAAACTTCTCTGCAGAAGTTTGCCAATTACTCCTGTGTAGTTTCATGTATTCACTCTAAAACATATTACAAACCACATATGGTACTTACTACTGAATTACTTGATGCGCTTAGCGATAAGGCGAAATCATGCGAGCGTCTTCGTATGAATCTTGATCTCAGGACTTCGCCCGACGACCAGAGCCAGCGGATGCTGAACGCTATGGAGCCTGGCACTCAGCTGCCTATTCATCGGCATCAGACTACAAGCGAAACGATTATCATGCTTCGTGGCAGCGTCAAGGAGATGCTCTACGACGACAGAGGCAACCTGACTGATAGCATCGTGCTGAAAGCTGGGACTGAACCCTGTGCGATGAGCGTTCCCAAAGGTGTCTGGCACAATCTGGAGTGTCTGGAACCTGGCACGATACTGTTCGAAGCGAAGGACGGGCCTTTCGAGCCCCGTCGCGAGGAAGACACAATGACATTTACAATTTGACAATATACAATTTACATTTTACGGTATATTTTCATTTAATATTATTGGTGTCCGGGGAAATTAAATCATGATTCCTTTGCTTCTTTGATTACATGGGCATTCTATATGAAAGCTGTAGCCAGGGGCTTGGAAGACGATTCAACAGATGGAAAGCCTGGAAGGCTTTACTATGAGTAACCGAGGGCGAAGCCCCCGGAATAGACATGGAGATTACCTCCCCGCCCCTGCCTGGAAGGCAGTACCACCGGCGTCTCATAGTACTGCCTTACAGGCAGCGAGGAGAAGTTCATCTACACTTTCCGAGGGCTTCGCCCACGGTTCTTCCCTACGGTCAGGCGGCAAAGCCGGAGTCCTCAAAGTGAAGCCTTCCAGGCTTGAGATGCTTTCCTGACTTTACTTAGCATAAAGCAGTCAGATCGTTTTTTAGCGGACACCAATAATTTAATATATCCAACTATTGTTGAAGCATGCTTTTCTTTGAACTGATACGTATTGCACTTGGACGGCAGGAGGCGTTCAGCCATAAGCCATCCGACGAGGAGTGGGGCGAGCTGTTTGAGGTGGCAAGGCAGCAGACGCTCCTCGGAGTGCTCTATAATGGTCTGAGCAGGCTCTCTGCCGACCAAAAGCCGCCGCATCAGCTGCTCGTCAACTGGCATGCCTCGGTACAGAAGATTATCCTCGACAACAAGAGGCTCAACCACGATACCGTCTGGGTGAGTCAGCGCTGGGAGAAACTTGGCTACAGGAATGTCATCCTCAAGGGACAGGGAAATGCCCTGCTCTATCCCGACCCGATGCTTCGTGTCCCCGGCGACATTGACATCTGGCTCGACGGTGACCGCAAGAAGATCGCTAACTATATTCGCAGCCACTTCCCGAAATTGGAAGTTACTCGCATCGAGATGGAGTTTCCTGTCCGCAAGGACACACCCATCGAGGTTCACTTCCTGCCAAGCTTCCTATACGACCCATTCAAGGATAGCAAGATGCAGCGATATTACCGAGAGCAACTCAAGGAACCCAAACAAGTGGAACTGCCTGACGAGGGAGTCATCAACATCCCAAACGACGAGATGAATATCGTCTTCCAGCTGAGCCACATCTACCGCCACCTCTTCTATGAAGGTATTGGGCTTCGGCAACTGATGGACTACTACTACCTCTGCTCCGCTCTCCTTACGCCAGACGATGACAGCATGAGGGAGAAGACTTTGCCCGTGATAAGCGACCTTGGGCTTATGGAATTCTGCCGAGCCTTGATGTGGGTGCTGGGCGAAGTGTTCGGCATGCCTGCAGGACAGATGTTGACCGAGCCGGACGAACGTCGGGGCCGCTTCCTGCTCAGCGAGGTGATGCGGGCAGGCAACTTCGGTCATGCCGACGACCGCGTGGGCAACTGGTCGGAGATGAGCCGATGGGAGCGTTTGACATGGGGCACCAGATGGAGCTGGAGACTTATCGGGCAGTATCCCCGCGAGGTGTTCTGGCATCCATATTATCGCATATCACAATACATCTGGAGACTATTTAACGGATATCTATAATGGTCAGAGCTAACAAGACTTCCGATAACAGCATCCGCTGGATAATCCTGGCAGGCGAGCTGCTGGCACTGAATGCTGCCCTGCTCTCCATGGCCTTCGTGTATCAAAGGATGGGCAACATCACCACGCCGCACTACAAGCGCCTGATGGTGCTCATGACGTTGGTATACATTCTCTGCGACCTGCAGAGCCGCTATCACATTCATGACCGTTTCGTTCGTGGCGACCAACTGCTGCGTAGCTTATTAACGTGTCTGACACTCTTTGTTGTACTGAGCCTCATGGTGATGTGGGTGTTCCGCTGGCCTCTGATGACGTGGAACTTCATGCTGCCATTCTATGGGTTTATCATCTTTTTCATAAGCCTGTACAGATGGCTGTTGAGGCAATATATCAAGTTCTATCGCAGACGAGGCGGCAACACAATGAGCGTCATCTTCATTGGCAACATTGATATTGCCAGCGAACTCTACAAGAAGATGGAAACGGACGCTTCCACGGGATACATCGTCAAAGGTTATTTCGCTGATGAAGAACTTACAAAGGTGACAGAGAAAAACTACCTCGGCAAACCAGAAATGGCTCTGAGCTACATAGAAAACAACCCGCCTCATCAGGTCTATTGCCTCCTGCCGTCTGCCAGGAACGAACTGATAAACCGAATAATTCAGACGTGTGCACAAAACCTTGTCCGCTACAATCACATTCCCGACGCATTCAACTATCAGCGGCACACAATGGCATTCTCCATAATGGATGGCACACCCGTCTTCAGTCTGCACTACGAGCCGCTCTCGATGTTGGGCAATCGCATCATTAAGCGTGCCTTCGACTTCATCGGCTCCAGCATCTTCCTGCTGACCATCTTCCCCTTCGTATATATCATCTTCGGCCTGCTCATCAAACTGGGGTCTCCCGGTCCAGTCCTCTTCAAACAGAAGCGTTCCGGATTGAACGGCAAGGAGTTCTATTGCTATAAGTTCCGTTCTATGCGCGTCAATGTGGACAGCGATGAGGTTCAAGCCACTAAGGACGACCCCCGCAAGACACGCATCGGAGAGTTCATGCGACGGACCAGTATCGATGAACTGCCACAGTTCATCAACGTATGGAAGGGCGAGATGAGTATCGTCGGACCACGTCCGCACATGCTCAAGCACACGGAACAATACAGCCAGCTCATAGCGGGATACATGGTGCGCCACTTTGCCAAGCCTGGCATCACCGGCTATGCACAGGTGACGGGCTTCCGAGGAGAGACTTCGGAGCTCTGGCAGATGGAAGGACGTGTCAAGAAAGACATCTGGTACATCGAACATTGGAGCTTCGCCCTCGACCTCTTCATTATATGGAAGACTATATACAACGCCATTCATGGAGAAGAGAATGCATACTAATAAATTCAAAATTCAAAATTAATAAATTCAAAATTGTGAAAAAGATTGTTTTATCGATTGCCTTTGCTGCAATCACCCTGACGAGCTGGGCACAGAGTGCCGAGTTCTTCAAGCCTTACAAACAGACGGACTTGCGTCTGCCCAGTGTTCCACTCGTGGTGAGCGACCCCTACTTCTCTGTCTGGAGTCCCTACGACAAGCTGACCGATGGCAGTACGCGCCACTGGACCAACGACGAGAAGCCTCTGGAGGGTCTGCTCTACGTCGATGGCACGACGTATCGATGGATGGGAAGTGCACAACGAACCCTCATGGAGAGCGTGGTTCCCATGAGCAATGAAGCTGAATGGGAAGCTCAGTACACCGACCAAAAGCCTGCCGACAGCTGGATGAAGCCTGACTTCAATGCCTCATCATGGAAGACGGGCAAAGGTGCTTTCGGTTCGGACAACTACGACAACATCCGCACACCTTGGACGAAAGAGGACAACGACATCTGGATTCGCCGCACTGTTGAGCTGACTTCCGGTCAGCTCGAAGGCGACCTCTACCTCATCTTCTCGCACGATGATGCCTGCGAAATCTACATCAACGGCGAGAAGGCTGCGACCGGCATCATGGATTATGTGGATGGCGTCGTCGTTCGTCTCGACGGGAAGAGAGCCGGATTGCTCAAGGAAGGCAAGAACGTCTTTGCCGTGCATTGCTATAACAAGACGGGCGGTGCGCTGGTTGATTTCGGCATCTTCCGCAACATCGCCAAAGGCAACGAAAAGATTGTGACGGCTGAGCAGAAGAGTATGGACGTGCTGGCTTGCAACACCTACTACACCTTTGCCTGTGGTCCTGTTGAGCTTGATGTCATCTTCACTGCTCCTCACATCATCGACGACTTCGACCTGCTGTCGGCTCCTATCAACTACATCTCTTATCAGGTGCGTGCCACCGACGGCAAGCGTCACAGCGTGAAGTTCTACCTCTCCACGACGCCTCAGATGGCTGTAAACAAGATTCAGCAGCCCACCATTTCGAACATGGAGTTCAAGAACGGAACTCAGTACCTCAAGGCTGGCACCATCCAGCAGCCCATCCTCGCCAAGACGGGCGACGGCATCTGCATCGACTGGGGCTATGTCTATCTTGCCGGTACGAATGGTCGCCTCTGTCTGGCCAGCGATGCTGACATCAAGACACAGTTCCTGGCTGACGGTCGTCTGCCTCGCGGCGAGCGACAGGTCGTCTGCCAGAAGCAAGCATCGCTGCCCACACTGGCCTATGTGCACGACTTCGGCACGACAGACCGGGCCAGCAGCTTCATGATGATTGGCTACGACGAGATATGGGACATCGAGTACTTCTTCAAGCGCTACAAAGGCTACTGGGCTCACGAGGGCAGCGTCAGCATCTACGACATGTTCTCTCGCATGAGAAGTAACTACACCAACATCATGCAGCGCTGTCGCCTGATGGACAAGACCATCTACGACGATGCCTTCGCTGCCGGTGGTGTGAAGTATGCCGAGATTCTCTCCGGTTCCTATCGTCACGTGAATGCTGCCCACAAGCTCTTCCGAGACGACCAGGGCAACGTGCTCTTCTTCTCGAAAGAGAACAACTCGAATGGCTGCGTCAATACGGTTGACCTCACCTACCCCGAAGCTCCGCTCTACCTCTGCTACAATCCCGAACTGCAAAAGGGCATGATGACCTCCATCTTCGAGTACAGCCGTTCCGGTCGCTGGACGAAGCCCTTTGCTGCACACGACCTGGGTCAGTACCCAAAGGCCAACGGTCAGGTCTATGGTGGCGACATGCCTCTTGAAGAAGCTGGCAACATGATAACCCTCGCCGCTCAGATATGCAAGCAGGAAGGCAATACGCTCTATGTTGACAGGTATTGGGACATCATCACCACCTGGGCCGACTACCTCGTCGAGAACGGTTTGCACCCCGCCAACCAGCTCTGCACCGACGACTTCGCTGGTCATTGGGCAGGCAACTGCAACCTCGCCATCAAAGCCGTCATGGGTGTGGCAGGATATGCTGAGCTTGCCAAGATGAAGGGCCTCGGTGATGTCTATGAGAGGTACAACGCAAAGGCCAAGGAAATGGCAGCCGCATGGGAGAAAGAGACAAAGGTCAAAGACCACTACGAGTTGGCTTATGGGGCAGGTGCCGACACCTGGAGTCAGAAGTACAACATGGTATGGGACAAGCTCTGGCAGACAGGCATCATCCCTAACGATGCCATGCAGACCGAGATTAAGTACTACCTGAAGAAGCAGAACAGGTACGGTCTGCCTCTTGACTGCCGCAAGGACTACACAAAGAGCGACTGGATAATGTGGACAGCTTCGATGGCTCAGACGGACAAGGACTTCCAAGCCTTCGTCGAGCCTCTCTATAAGTACATAGGCGAGACGGAGAGCCGCGTCCCCATCTCCGACTGGCACGACACGAAGACCGGCCGCATGACAGGCTTCAAGGCCCGTTCCGTCATCGGCGGCTACTGGATGCGTGTACTCATGAACAAGGTTGCGACTAAGTGAGAATAAAGTATGAACGTGCTCTCCGGGGCATGCTCATACCTTATCGAGCGTGAGCAAACTCAGGGCAAGTCAAGATGAACTGAAGAATGGGAATTTAAAGATGCGGGGGTTGGACAATTATGCCCAGCCCCCGCACCAGCGTTTATGATAATTCCTAAGAGAACGTGAGTTCGATAAAATTAGTTGTCGCTAATTCGTCGAACTCGTCGAACTCGCGTTAATAAGTGAATTCGTGACTATGTTTCCGGTGTTTTGCAATTTGAAGTGCCATTCAGGCGCTTTTTGACAAAATGAAAGCATTTCGGCAGTTTTGCTTAGAGGTGACATTTTCCTGGACGCGTCAGAATCGCTTCCTTTGCCTCCGACCTTGATTTTGCCTCCGAGCAAAAATATGGGCTTAAATCGCGGACTATTATGTATCTACTTCTGACGCAGTACGTTAGAAGCAACTCCGCGCGTTCTGGCTTTTTCTTCTATTCTTCATTTTGCTATCTGTAGATGGCAAAACAGGTCGTTTTTACCAAAAAATGCACACTTTTCGACGTGAAACTTCCACCAAATTCATACGAGGACTTTTCTAACTTCACGTGTCGCGTTTGCAAATTCGACACGTGAAGTTATGAAAGGCCACACGTCGAGTCGGCAAAATCGATGCGAGAAGTACTCTTTTTCGACACTTTTCTGAGTGTGCAATTTCTGACACTTTGACAGCATATCACCAATTTTATCTTACATTTTTACATACGAATCACAGCTTTACAGTCTGACATTTCAGAATATTCTATAACCGATTTACGCATAATAAGCATTTTCGTCGAACGGACGTTAATAGACATAATTTCACGCAAGATTATGTTGTTTTGCCTTCTCTTACTGATACATAATGTCAATAAACAATGAAAGTTAACATAATTTAACTGTCGGGGGGGTATTAACATAAATTATTATTTGTAACTTTGCAGACGAATCAAATACAACTATTATTAATTTATATACATTATATTATTATTATGAAAAAAACTTTATAGGTATAGGCGCTTAGACCGCACTAATCTCGTAGATTTTTGCTACCTTTGCACCCATGAAACCAAGAGATATATTTAAAGGAGTGAATTCTATCAAGTTTTACAATCGCTTTAGGAGCGATGAAGATTGCTACAAGTACCTCTCAGATATAAAATGGGGTGGTGACCAGTTCATTTGCAAGAAATGCGGCAACACCCACTATTGCAAGGG
>FLNY01000754.1_pt1 | contig 56487 bp, 39 predicted proteins | sample 1140381 | NCBI WGS metagenome assembly FLNY01 (sample SAMEA3878172, study PRJEB12797) | bioreactor metagenome | biome: Moose rumen | place: Sweden | collected 2011-10
AGGGAAGATCCGAACTGCGACGAGGTGGGGGCCAAGTGGCGACGAGGTGGGATCCGAGAGGTGAATGGGCAGGGAAACCGCCGACCAGTTGCGGGGAAGACTAGCCCTGTAACCAGTCAAGGAAGGAATCGACGCGGGCGCGGGAGACAGTGAGGTCCGGGCTGCCCTTTATGCGTACGGAGGGAACTATGTGGAGGCGGCTGCCAACAAGCTTCGTAACGCTCTCCACGGCGTCGTCGGCAATGATGCAACTGCGGGAAATGCGGAAAAAGCGGCGGCGGTCCATCTCGCGCTCGATGTTGTCAAGCGACTCGTCCATGACGAGGGCGGAGCCGTCTGTGCGCACTGCGCACGTGTTTTTGGCCTCTGAGTAGAAGCAGAGGATCTCGCGGGCCTTGAGAGGCACAAGGCAGTCGTTGAGCCGGATGATGTACTTCTCCTTGGGTTGGCCCTGAGGAGGGGGGGGCAACTTTTCTGATGAGGCCCGCTCATTTACCGCTCTGGAAATGGCCCTCCGAAGGTCTTCAATCTCTATGGGCTTGAGGAGATAGTCCAGAGAATTCACTTCGAACGCCTTCACGGCGTATGAATCGTAGGCCGTTGTCATTATGACATTGCCCTTGATGTCCACCTGGTCGAAAATCTGAAAGGAATTGCCGTCCTGAAGCTCCACGTCCATGAAAATGATATCGGCCTCATTGGTGCGGAGCCACTCCACGGAGCCCTTTACGGAGGGGGCGCTCCCGAGGACTTCAATATCCGGAAAATTGGCGGCAAGAAGGTTTTCAAGAAGCTTTTGGGCCCTTGGCTCGTCTTCGATTATAAAGGCTGTGAGTCTGTGCATAGTCTATAATAAGGGAAGTATGGCAATGAACTGTTTGTCGTCGCCGGCTATCTGCACGGGACGGCTGCTCTGGTCTTCGTACTGCTGCTTGATGTACGACAGCCCCAGTCCCGTCGAGGGGGAGGGCGACAGGCGCGGAATTACGTTGTTTCGCACGGTGAGCGTCATATCGGCCGAATTGGACCACACCTCAATTTTGAGCGGATTGTCTTCCGATATGATGTTGTGCTTGGTGGCATTCTCTACCAGAAGCTGCAGGGCGCAGGGCACTACCCGAAGCCCCAGATCGTCGTCGGGAACGTTGACCATGACCTCCAGGCCCTTTGGAAAGCGCACCTGCATAAGGTCTATGTACATGCGCGTGAAGTCTATCTCCTCCGACAGCCTCACAAGGCGCTCGTCCTCGTGCTGGAGCATGTAGCGGTACATGCCGGAGAGCTTATGAACGTACTTGCTCGTTTCTTCGCGGCTGCCTTCCTGGACCAGCGAATCAAGCACGTTGAGGGAGTTGAACAGGAAATGGGGATTCACCTGCTGCTTGAGGGCCATGTAGCGGAATTCGGCCTGGTGCGTCTTTTCCTGCTCCAGCTCCGACTGATTGCTCATCCGCGCCGCAAAATAGAGCACGAAAACAAGGCAGAAGGCGCTCACTTCCAGCACGCCCAGAATAATGTCGGATTCCGGGGCCGATGTATTCATCATAAGGTCCAGCGCCACCCTCAGCATGAAGACGATGGTGACGGCCGCTATCATCCAGCCGCTGTTCTCTATCCACGATCCTTTGGCGCGCGTGCGGTTTGGGAAAAGGTGTACGAAAAGAAGCACGCCCCATCCCAGAAGCTCCGTAGTGAAGAATGTGGCCAGAGCCCTCACCGTCGTTTCTTCGGAGATGAAAAGGCCGAAGAGCTTGGCCCCGTACGTGCCCATGAAGAAGCCGATGATGTTCACCAGCACGATGACGATGGCGGCAAATTCGGCCGACAGTTCCTTCTTGAGGCACAGCAGTACCGTCATGGTCATTGTGAGGAGCGTGAGGAGCAGGGAATCGTTGATTCCCATCTTGAGGCACATCACGGTGGCCACCACGTGCAGCAGGGCCATGGCGTGTATTATGTATGACGCTCTTATCTTTTCCACTTGGTTATCAGCCTTCAAAAATAGGAAAAATTCCAAAAACGGACAAATGTGCCAGTCCGGCCGTCGGTAAAATATCCCCATTCATCGGCCTATTCTTCCCGCCCGTCCCTACGCGCGTATTATAAAAAGGCAAAAAAACTATTTTTGCGGCATGACACTAAAACGCAATCTCAGCTTTTGGGACATGTTCAACCTCAGCTTCGGATTCTTCGGAGTTCAGATTGCCTATGCCCTGCAGAGCGCGAACATTTCGAGGATTTTCGCAACCCTTGGGGCCGATCCTCACACGCTCTCTTTTTTCTGGATCCTTCCTCCGCTTATGGGCATGATAGTGCAGCCGCTCATCGGCAAGTGGAGCGACCGCACCTGGACCCGTCTGGGCCGGCGCAAGCCTTATCTGCTTGTGGGCGCCATCGTGGCCGTGCTGGTGATGGTTTTCCTGCCAAACGCCGGAAGCCTTCACTTCTCCACGAGGTTGTTCCTGGGGCTCAACATGGCCATGTGGTTCGGCCTTTTCTCCCTCATTTTCCTCGACACTTCCATCAATGTGGCCATGCAGCCCTTCAAGATGATGGTTGGAGACATGGTGAACGAGGAGCAGAAGACCGAGGCCTATTCCATCCAGAGCTTCCTGTGCAACGCCGGATCCCTCGCGGGGTATATCTTCCCCATCTTCTTCACGTGGATAGGCATTGCGAACGAGGCACCGGAAGGCGTTATCCCGGACAGCGTGAAGTACTCCTTCTACACCGGCGCGGCCATCCTCATCCTCTGCGTGCTTTACACCTTCTTCAGGGTGAAGGAGATGCCGCCCAGGGAGTATGCCGATTTCCACGGAATAGACCCCGCAAAGCAGGAAAACGCGCCTAAAGAAGGTCTCCTGAGCCTTCTCAAAAAGGCCCCCGAAACCTTCTGGACGGTGGGTCTGGTGCAGTTCTTCTGCTGGGCTGCGTTCCTCTACATGTGGAACTACACCAACGGCGCAATTGCGGTGAACTGCTGGGGCGTGGACCCGGCAGTGAAGGGAGCGACATCATCGGCCGAATACCAGGCCGCAGGCAACTGGGTGGGTGTTCTTTTCGCCGTTCAGGCGGTGGGATCCATCCTCTGGGCAACCATCATCCCGCGCTTCAAGAATGTGCGCACCGCCTATGTGGTGAGCCTTCTTGTGGGCGCCGTGGGCTTTGCGTCAGTTATGTTCATCCACAACCAGTATGCGCTGTTTGTGAGCTACTTCCTCATAGGCTTCGCGTGGGCCGCAATGCTTGCCCTGCCATTCTCGCTCCTTACCAATGCGCTTGAGGGAAGCCCTTACATGGGAAGCTACCTGGGACTTTTCAACTGCACCATATGCCTGCCGCAGATTGTGGCGGCCGCAACGGGAGGCCTTGTGCTGCGCATGGTTGGGGACAGCCAGCCGGCCATGCTCCTGATGGCGGGCGTGTTCCTTGTGATGGGCGCATGCTGCGTGTACTTTATCAACACTAAGAAAAACCAATCAATATAATTAACCAAACACTCTGATGAAAAGGATTTTAACCTTGACCGCAGTGCTGCTTGCAGCTTGCGTGGCCGTATTCGCCCAGGGCGGATACCAGGTCAAGGGTGTGGTTGTAGACGCCATGGGGCCGGTAATCGGCGCCACGGTGATCGAACAGGGAACGACTAACGGCGTTTCCACCGGTCTCGACGGCGACTACACCCTCACCGTTTCCAGCCCCACTGCAGTGATAGAGATATCCTGCATAGGCTATTCAACCCAAACATTCCCGGCTTCTGCCGTACCTGCAACCATTACCCTCGCAGAGGACAACGAGTTCCTTGACGAGGTGGTGGTAATAGGCTACGGTACCGTAAAAAAGAGCGACATGACGGGAAGCGTTTCCACCGTGAAGGCAGACCAGATTAACAAGGGTATTGCCACTTCGCCTACTTCCCTCCTTCAGGGTAAGAGCGCGGGCGTTGTCGTTACATCCGGCAGCGGCGCCCCCGGTGCGGGCAACACCATCCGTATCCGTGGCGGCTCTTCCCTTCAGGCAAACAACGACCCTCTTATCGTTATCGACGGCCTGCCCATTTCCGAGGTGGGCGTGAGCGGCATGAATGACTCCCTGTCATCCATCAACCCTTCCGATATCGAGTCCTTCACCGTCCTCAAGGACGCATCGGCAACCGCTATCTTCGGATCCCGTGCATCCAACGGCGTTATCATCATCACCACCAAGAAGGGATCCAAGTACGACGACAAAGTACACGTGGACATGGACTTCACCACTTCCGTGAGCCAGAACACCAAGTATGTCGACGTCCTTGATGCCGAAGGCCTCCGCAGCATCATTTCCAAGCTGTTTGGCACAACCGAGGGCCCTTACCTCCTCCTTGGAAACGCCAACACCAACTGGCAGAAGGAAATCTTCCAGCTCGCAAATACCATTGAAGGCAACGTTTCCGTTACCGGCAAGGTGGGTGGTGGCAAGAACTTCTACATGCCCTGGCGCGCATCCCTCGGCTATCACAATCAGGACGGTACCCTCATGACTTCCAACATGACAAGGGAAACCATAGCGGTAGCCCTCACTCCCACCCTCCTGAACGAGCACCTCACCATCAACCTCAATGCAAAGGGCATGAACGTGAACAACCGTTTTGCCGATGAGGGCGCAGTTGGCGGAGCCGTGAGATACGACCCCACCAAGCCCGTTCATGATGCAAACGGCCTCAACGGATACTCCTGGTGGAACTACGGAAAGGGCACGTTCACAGTTGACAACTGCAACACCATGGCGGGCATTAACCCCGTTGCTCTCCTCAACGACAAACTTGACTTATCCAATGCAAAGCGTTTCGTAGGCAACGCCCAGTTCGACTACAAGGTCCATGGCTTTGAAGACCTCAGGTTCAACCTCAACCTCGGTCTGGACTTCTCCAAGGCCGGCGGAACCGTGGATGTCGCCCCCGACACGGAACAGTCCATGCACTCCACCGCACAGCAGGCCAACAACCACGCATCCGGTTATCATACGGACTACAGCCAGCTGCGCCGCGACCAGACTCTGGAAGCGTATGTGGACTACAGCCACACATTCGGAAAGGCTTTCGTAGATGTAATGGCCGGTTATTCATGGTCACACTACTACAACGAGTCCTTCAACCAGCAGTACAAAGCCGACGGAACTTCTCCTTCCGACGCTTCCTACTACCTGTCCAATCCCATAACGTACAAGAGCGAGTACTTCCTTGTTTCCTTCTTCGGGCGTGCGAACTTCAGTTACGATAACCGTTATCTGCTCACCGCCACCATCCGTAGGGACGGTACCTCCCGCTTCGCGAACAACAAGTGGGGCCTCTTCCCTTCAGTGGCGGCAAGCTGGAATGTGAAGAATGAAGCTTTTCTCATTGATTCCAGGGCCATATCGGCTCTCAAGTTCCGTCTCTCCTGGGGACAGACCGGACAGCAGGACCTCAACGCAGGCAACTATCCTTCAATTGCAACCTACACTTACAACACGGACGCTTGCATGTATCCTTTCGGCACCACGTTCGTAACGCCTCTGCGTCCCGACGGATATAACGCAGACCTCAAGTGGGAAACCACAACCACCTGGAACGCCGGTCTGGACTGGGGCCTCTTCGGAGACCGCGTCACCGGTTCCGTGGACCTGTACCAGCGTTATACCAAGGACCTTCTCAACTGGACCCCGGTTGCCGCAGGTGCAAACCTCACCAACTACCTCAACGCAAATATCGGCGACCTGCAGAACAAGGGTATCGAGATGGAGCTCAACCTGATTCCCATCGAGACAGAAGACTGGAACTGGCGTATCGGGATGAACGCAGCCTACAACAAGACCGTCATCACCCGTCTGACCTCCGACGATGAGCGCGAGGATTACTACGGCGTGGATACCGGCGGAATTTCCGGCGGTACCGGCAACACCATCCAGGTGCATCAGACCGGCCAGGCTCCCAACTCGTTCTTCGTTTACAAGCAGATCTACGACACCGACGGCAACCCCATCGAGGGCGCCTATGTAGACCTCAACGGCGACGGCAAGATAACAACTGCCGACAAGTACTGCTTCCACAAGGCTGCACCCGACTGGACCTTCGGCCTCAATACCCAGATTTCCTGGAAGGCCTGGACCTTGAGCGCAAGCGCACACGCCAATGTGGGCAACTACGTCTACAACAACGTCATGAGTAACGGAGACCTTCTTTCCGACCTCTCCACCAACGGCTTTGTGAACAACCGCTACATCACCGCGGAGAAGCACAATTTCGCAAACTACGCACAGTACTGGAGTGACCTCTATGTGACCGACGCTTCCTTCTTCAAGCTTGACAACGTTACCCTTCAGTATCGTTTCAATAACATCCTTAGTGGCATTTATGTCCATCACGACGGGCTCAGAGACACTTTGAGGGGTGTGAGCGGAAGCATTTTCTGCACCGTGAACAACGTGGCCACCATCACAGGATACAAGGGCATCGACCCGGAAATCTTCTCCGGCATAGACAACAACATGTATCCCCGTCCCCGCACCTATATCATTGGTGTGAAGCTTAACTTCTAATTCAGACACAGCCATGAAAAAATATATCATTATAGCAGTTGCAACCCTGTTTGCCGCCGTTTCCTGTGTCAAAGACCTTGACGTGACGCCCATCGATCCCAACGTGGCGCTTCCGGAGGACGTTCTCGCCAACCAGGAGGCCTTCACCAGCCTTCTTGCAAAGTGCTACCAGGGCCTCTCCAGCTCTGCTTCCAACGGCCCGGACAGCTCTCCGGACATCAGTGGCGTTGACGGCGGTTACGGCCAGTACATGCGTGCCCTCGTGAACATGCAGGACCTCACCACCGACGTCATGACCTGCTGCTGGAATGACGGTAACCTCTTTGACATCCACAACATCACCTGGAATGCCTCCAACGAGTTCATTCTGAGTATGTACTATCGTATCTTCTACCAGATAGGTCTTTGCAACGAATTCATCCGCCAGTCCAACAACACCGAGATTAGCGGATACACTCTCAAGGACCAGTATATCGCAGAGGCCCGCGCCCTCCGTCTTTTCAGTTACTATCATGCGATAGACATGTTCGGAAACGTTCCGTTCTCCGATGAAACTGGCACGGTGGGTTCCACCGGCCCCGAGCAGATTTCCCGTGCAGACCTCTTCGCATGGATGGAAACCGAGGCCAAGGACCTTCTTTCCGGAAGCGCTCTTCCTGCCGCCGGCCAGAATGAATATGGCCGATGCGACAAGGGCCTTGTACAGATGATCCTCGCAAAGCTCTACCTCAATGCAGAGAAATGGGCCGGGACAGACCGCTATGCAGACTGCGCCTCCCTTTGCGAGACTATCATCAGCGAATATCCGCTTCACCCCGTGTACAGCGACCTGTTCTGCGCAGACAATCATCTCTGGACTGCCAACACCACCTATCGCGGAGACGAAATCATCTTTGCGTCACCCCAGGACGGCAACCTGCTCCGTTCCTATGGTTCCACAAACTTCATCATCTTTGCATGCACCTGGACCGATGCCAACACCGGAATCGTGATGGATGCCGGCGCAAGGGGAATTTCCTCCGGCTGGGGCGGCCTCAGTCTTACCGGTACATTCACCTCCAAGTTCGAGGACGGTGACGTCCGTGCCATGTTCTACAAGGACGGTATCGAGCAGTATATCGACTTCCTCCGCGGCCCCAACGGTGAATCCAATGGCTGGAAGTCCCTCAAGTTCACCAATGTGAACCATGACGGCACCGCCGCACAGGCACAGGGCTTCGTAGATACCGACTTCCCGGTGTTCCGCAGTGCAGACGCATACCTGATGTATGCCGAATGCGCCGCCCGCGGCAAGGCCGATGTGACCAAGGGCAAGAACTACCTGAACGCCGTGCGCAGCCGCGCCGGAGTTGGCACTCTTGACCTCACCCTCAACAACATCATCGACGAGCGCGGCCGCGAACTCTATCTGGAGGGCTGCCGTCGTCAGGACCTCATCCGCTTCGGACTCTTCACTTCTTCCGACTACCTTTGGGAATTCAAGGGCGGTGTACAGGAAGGCCAGGGAGTGGACAGGCACTTCGAACTCTTCCCTCTCACCTCCGGTGACGTAAATGCCAACGGCAATCTCACCCAGAATGAAGGTTATTAATAGGAAAAAGCCATGAAAAAATTAATCTATACAACGCTTGTAGCGCTCGCGGGAATCTTCGCTGTTTCCTGCCAGCAGGAGCACATCGAGGTTGTCTATGACCCTTCGAACGTGACTGCTCAGTCGCTGGGTGAATTTACCGGCGTGGTGCTTGCCGCCGACGGCGATGCCATCACCGCCACCTTCAACCCTGCCGACTTCAAGCTCTCCGTAGCCAGCGGCTATACACTTTATGCAGCCGACAACGCCAATATGGACGACAAGGTGAAAGTGGCGGCCACTCTCACTATCGACGAAAACGGCATCGGCCATATCTCCATCAAGCAGTCGGCGATGAATTCCCTCATTTATTCTCTTGGCGGCTCCGCTGATGAACCCTTCTCCGTTTACTTCCAGCTGGAAGGCGGCCTCCAGAACGACAAGAGCCAGACTATAGCCGCTACGGCAGTTCAGTCAAATATAGTATTTGCAGAATTCACTCCGTACTCCACCATCGTGAAGGACGTAGACCTCTATCCTCACGTCTATCCTATCGGCGGAATCGACCTCCTGGGTTCATGGAGCCACGACAAGGTATTCCAGTTCCTCTATGACTACAACAAGAGCGGCAACACCTACACCGGTCTCCTGGATCTCAGCGAGAATCATGAGGGCGTCCAGTTCAAGTTCACCGGCGAGGCAAGCTGGGACGACGCTACCGGAAACTGGGGCGTTGCTGCCGACCAGGCCGAGGAAGCTTCCGAAATCCAGCTTGAAAACGGCTCCAGCGACAATATCTGGCAGTACGGCAAGAACCGTTTCTACTTCTTCTCCCTCAACACGGAAAGCCTTGTGCTCACCAAGAAGTACAGCTTCGACAATGTGGGAATCGTGGGTGCATTCAACGGCTGGAACGCCGCCGATGCAAACCTGAAGATGGAATACAACGTCTATCTGCACCGTTTCTACATCGACTATGAGTTCAGCGAGAACACCGAGCTCAAGTTCACCTGCGACGATGACTGGGGACTCAACTGGGGCGGCTCTGACGGCACCATCGCCGGCGGCGGAGACAATATCGCCGTCGAGGCCGGCAGTTACCGTATCTACCTCGACCTCAACAAGGGTACCTACGAATTCTCCGGTTCTATGTACGGCAAGGAAGAGCCCACGGGACAGGAAGAGACCGGACCGGAGCCTGTTGTCATTACCGGCTGGAACGTAATCGGCCTCAACGGAGACTGGGACAATGATATCATTGCAACCCAGGACGGCAGCAAGTGGTCGGTTTATCTCACCGCAGACGAGGCTACCACATTCAAGTGGCGCAAGGACGGTGACTGGGCCGAAAACTACGGCGGCACGTTCGAGACGTCCGGAGAACCGTTCGATGCAGTTGCCGGCGGAGCAGACATTGTGCTCCCTGCAGGCTTCTGGAAGGTTGTCCTTGATACCGACGCCCTCACCATCACCATCACCGAAGGAAATATCTACTCCCTCATTGGAGAGATCAACGGCGACAGTTGGAAGGTCGACATTGAGATGACCGAGAGCGACGGCGTTTGGACAAGCCCCGTCGTGAACATCACCGGAGGCTTCAAGATCCGCCACAACCTCTCCTGGGCCGATGAAAACACCTACGGCGTGGGCGAAGAATCCGCCACTATCGGCACCGCCTTCACGCTCGCGCAGCCCGGCGGAGACATCCAGCTCCCTGCCGGCGACTACAAGGTCCAGTTCACTCCGGAAACGAAGGAGGCTCTCATTACTTCCGTGCTCTATCCCGAGACTGTCTATATGATTGGTACGGACTTCGGCGGCTGGGACTGGAGCTCCGACGAGGTGGTGGAACTCACTCCCGTTCTCCATAATCCCTCATGGGGAGCAGATGCCGAGGCCCAGTTCTGGACAGTGCGCTACTTCAAGGGCGGAAGCGACCATGGCTTCAAGTTCTGCTCCGTACGTGACTGGAAGGGCGATTTCTGGGGTCTTACCACCAATGACGGATTCGTGGAGTCTGGAGGCAACTGCACCGTTGAGGAAGACGGCTTCTATCTTGTTCACATCGACTTCAAGAACGAGAAAGTGCATATTGAGCCCGCCCGCATAGCCATCGTGGGCGACTGCACCGGCCTTGGAGGCGACGCCTGGAACACCGACGCCGTGGAGGCTGTTGAAGCGAATATCTTCAAGACCGAAGGCACAGAGCTCAAGCTCACTCTGCCCAAGGGCGGCAACCTCCGCATGTATGCGGCTTCCGCTATTGCCACATCCCCTGCCTGGACCCGTGAGTTCAACATTTACGACGGCGTTATCAAGTATCGCGGTACCGGCGGAGATCTTGACGATGTTTCCGTCAAGGCCGGTCAGGTGGTTACTCTGGATCCCAATGCCGGAACCGGTTCCATTACCGGCGAAGGTGAAGGTCCCACCTACCAGACTCAGATTACCGTTGCCGGAAATTACTCCGGAAGCGCATGGAGCGTGGCCGACGATCCCAAGCTTATTGGCAAGGGTGACGGCACTTACAAAGGCGCCCTGGTAATGCAGGCCGATGGCGTAGAATTCAAGTTCGTCCACGACGGCTCATGGATTGGCGGTACTGCCGACGGGCTAAGTTACACCCTTGGCGCAGATGGCAACATGACAATTCCGTCCGGCACCTATTTCTGGACCGTTGATCTCCCCAACAACACTGCAACGGCAATTGAGGTGACAAAGGTCGGCCTTATCGGCTCGTTCAACGAGTGGTCTACCGATGCAGAGCTCACCTACAGCGCCGAAGATTACAGCTACAGCGGTACCGTTACGCTTGAGGAAGGTGCAAAGCTCAAAGTGCGTTTCAATGCAAATTGGGACTATGCGCTTGGCGGCGCCCTCGATGCCCTTGATGCGAACGGCGGCGATATCGTGGTGGCCGAAGCCGGCACATACAATGCAAAGCTCGAGCTAAATAAGGGAACACTTACCCTTACCAAGTAATTCTTTTCAGGCGGGCGCCCCTGACCGGACGCCCGTCTGCCACTTAATAACACTTCGCCCATGAAAAAGACGATAGGAATACTTTTAACCCTTGCCGCCATCATCTCATGCGGCAAGACGGAACAACCGGGAGGAGAGTCAACCGCATCGTTGTCCGTATCTCCCACAACTGTCTCGATATCGGCTGGCTCACCGTCGCCCCAAACTGTTACCGTTACGGCGAGCGGCTCATGGACTGCATCGGCAACAGATTCATGGATAAGCGTTTCGCCAACTTCGGGAAGCGGCAGCGGCAGCTTCACCGTAAATGCAACGGTTAATAACTCCGATGCCCGTGCCGGCAAAGTCGTCGTTAAAAGCGGCACTCTTTCGAAGGAAGTCTTCGTGAGCCAGTCTGCCGGAACGCCCCAGGAGACGGAAATAGTTCCTTCTCCTGCCGCATTTGACGGCACAAAGCGTGCTTCCACCACGTACCAGCTGCTCATTTATTCCTTTGCCGACAGCGACGGCGACGGCGTGGGCGACTTCAAGGGCATCCAGAACAAGCTGGACTATCTTGACGGGCTTGGCGTAACGGCGCTATGGCTGTCGCCCGCCCATCCCACTGGCAGTTATCATGGTTACGATGTCAACGACTACGAATCCCTGAACCCGCTGTTTGGCACCGAGGATGACTTTAAAAACCTCATAGATGCGGCCCATGCGAAGAACATAAAAATATACATGGACTTTGTCCTCAATCACAGCGGTTCCGGAAATGAGTGGTTCAAGAGCGTAAAGGAAGATCCGTCAGGAAGCCCTTACAAAGATTACTATGTGCTCTCGACCAATCCTTCGGCAGAGGAATCCGCAGGAACGATAGACAATTATGCCGGAGCCACTTCTCCCGGCATGGGGGCATGGCACTCCCTCGGAGACGGAGAAATTGGATATAAAGGCCGGCTTCACTTTAAACTGGACTGGACAGGGACCACTAAGACTGTAACCGTCACGGAGACAACGGATGCCGTCCAGAGTTCAAATTCGTCTGCAAGCCGCTGGCTTTGGATAGGAAGTGTCGGAGCCGTTGGCTTGTACGAAACATCGTCCGGAATATACGAAATAACCATTGACGTTAATACTGACTGGGGCTTCCTTGTACGTACCTCTACCACAACCTGGGACAACAATACCAAATGGGGTGCCGTGGCCGGAAACACAAAAATAACGTTCGGCATACCGCTTGCGCTCACCACTTCAAACCCGCAGGATATAACCTTCGGCGAAACCACGTATTATTTTGCAAGCTTTGACGCCTCAATGCCGGACCTCAATTACGGCAAGTACACGGAATGTGAGAAATCAGGAGCGTTCGGAGCTACCGTCGAAGCTGCTGCAAAGTGGGTGAACATGGGCGTTGACGGCTTCCGCCTTGATGCCGTTGTTTGGATTTATCAGAAACAGCTCGAAGCCAACCAGCGCTTCCTTGACCAGTGGTATCAGGCAGTGAATGCAGCTTATAAAGCTGCCGGGCACACCGACAATATTTTTATGGTTGGCGAAGCATGGGACGGCAATCACGATAAACCTGAGAAATACTATTACAAGGGGCTCCCGTCCAATTTTGAGTTTGATTATGGATACAAACTTCGCGATCTCCTCAATAACGGAACCGGGGCATCGTCCTTTGTAACGGCTGTTTCAAATTACGTTACAGACCACACTTCCCAGCGTTCAGACGCAGTAACGTCTTTCTTCCTTTCCAATCACGACCAGGACCGCTTTGGGAGCGACCTTGGACAAAGTGCGGACAAGGAAAAACAGGCGGGTGCCATACTTCTCTCAGGCCCGGGCAAACCCTTTGTTTATCAAGGCGAAGAGCTTGGATACTATGGCAAAAAGGACAACGGCGACGAATACGTCCGTGCCCCCATTATGTGGGACAAGTCCGGGTCCGACTGTGCAAAGAAAGGCGTGAACAATAAAGTGGACAGCAACATGCTCAAGGCCGATATTTCCGTTGAGGCACAATCGGCAAGCGAGTCTTCTGTTCTGAGCGTATACAAGACGTGGAGTGAGCTTCGCAACACCTATCCGGCTCTTGCCGAAGGCTCAATGACAAAGACATCCCTCCAGGGCGCCTCCGTGGCGTCGTGGTACATGACTTCCGGCAGCCGAAAACTGCTTGTCATTCACAATGTTGCCGGTGCAGGTGTGAGTATATCCGTCTCAGACTCGATGGCAAAACCCGTCGCCCTACTCGGCACGGCCTCCGTCTCTGGAACCACCCTCAAGCTGGGCGCCCACTCCTCCGTAGTTTTTGAGTTGTAGGATTTTTTACTAACTTGCAAACATGAAACGAATTCTCTTTATAGCGGCTCTTTTCGCCGTTGTCTCCTGCGGCGGCGGCAAGGAGAACCCCAGCACTGATCCTACGGATCCGGTAACGCCCACTACGCCCACGGAGGAAAAATCTTTTGCACGTGGCGCAGACATCAGCTGGCTCTCCGAGATGGAAAGTGACGGCAAGAAATTCTACAAGGCCGACGGAACGCAGGCCGATCTCCTGGTTATACTCAGTGAACTTGGAATAGACGCCGTACGTCTTCGCGTATGGGTTGACCCCGATGGCGGATGGAGCGGAAAAAGCGACGTTGTGGCCCTTGCAAAAAGGGCCGTGGCCGCAGGGATGAACGTCATGATAGACTTCCATTACAGCGACTTTTTCGCCGATCCCTCCCGTCAGGTGATCCCTGCCGCCTGGGAGGCCGACAAAGACGACCTTACAAAGATGGCGGCCCACGTCAAATCACACACGAACGAGGTCCTGTCGGCCCTGAAGAGCGCGGGGGTGACGCCCAAGTGGGTGCAGATTGGCAACGAGACGCGAAACGGCATGCTCTGGCCCGCCGGGCAGCTCTGGACGTCGTCGGGAGACATTACAGACGGCTATAAGCATTTTGCAACGTTGTACAATGCCGGTTATGATGCTGCAAAGGCAGTCTTCTCGTCCGTCGTGGTAATGCCCCATCTCAACAACGCATACGACGACAACACGTGGTGGTTCACAAAGATGAAAGACGCCGGCGTTAAGATGGATGCCATCGCCCTCTCCCATTACCCCCAGGCCGAAAGCAAATATTCCGCTTCGCAGTATAACACAAAGGCCGTCGAATCCATAAAATCGCTTTACAGCACGTTCAACGTTCCCATTTACATTGCCGAGGTTGGCGTAAAGCCGGCCAAGAGCGACGCGGCATCAGTGATGTCATCCTTCATCTCTTCAATCAAAGACCTGGATGGCTGCGAAGGTGTATTCTACTGGGAGCCTGAAGTTTACGGAGGTTGGAAGCCGGCCGTTTACAGCGACACCGAAGCGCTTTCCCGCCTCACCGGCACCACCGTTACAAGCGCCTGGGGCGCATACGACCAGGGCGCTTTCACCTCCGAAGGAAAGCCGCACGCAATTCTCGACGCTTTTAAGAAATAGCCGATGAAAAAATACTTGATCCTTCCCCTCCTTGCCGCCGCGCTGTGTGCATGCGCACCCAAGGCCGCGCAGGGGGTCGCTGCTCCCGTCCATCCCGAATGGACCTATAATTCAGTCGTTTACGAGGTCAACATCCGCCAATTCTCGCCGGAAGGGACATTCAAGGGCGTTGAGGCTCAGCTTCCGCGTCTGAAGGACCTTGGAGTAGACGTCCTCTGGCTCATGCCCATGTACGAGATTGGCACCGAGGGCCGAAAAGGCACCCTCGGCAGCTATTACGCCATCTCCGACTACCGCAAAGTGAACCCCGAGTTCGGCACGATGGAGGATTTCGACAGCCTCCTTGCATCGGCCCATGCCCTCGGTTTCAAGGTGATCCTGGACTGGGTGGCCAACCAGACCGCCCCTGACCACGTTTGGATGACCACCAAGCCTGCCGATTTCTACGAAAGGGACGCCGACGGCAACGCCATCTGGGAATACGACTGGACCGACACGCGCAGCCTCAATTATGAAAATAAAGACGTCTGGGGCGCCCAGGAGGCCGATATGCGCTTCTGGCTTGAAAAGGGCGTTGACGGCTTCCGCTGCGACGCCGCAGGCGAAGTGCCCGCCGCTTTCTGGAAGGGCATCCTTCCTTCCATAAACGCCGATTATCCGGACATTTACCTCCTTGCGGAGGCCGAGAAGCCGGAGCTTGCAGACGCTGCCGAAACCTTCGACGCCCATTACGCCTGGGAGCTGCATCATCTGCTCAACGACCTCGCACAGGGCAAGAAGACGGTGCAAGACCTCAAGGCCTATGTGAGGCGCGACGCAGTGCGCTTCGGCAACGAGCCCTACAGGCTTTCCTTCACGTCCAACCATGATGAGAACTCATGGGCGGGCACCGAGTTCGAGCGCGAGGGTAAGTACGCCAACGCCTGCGCAGTCCTTTGCGCAACGCTTCCGGGCAGCCAGCTGCTTGTCTATACCGGCCAGGAGATAGGCCTTGACCGCAGGCTGGAGTTCTTTGAGAAAGATCCCATAACAAGCTGGGAGGCAAATGAATACACGGATTTCTGGAAATGGCTCATAACCCTCAAGAAGAACACTCCGGCCCTTGCGGCGGGCGAGCAGGGTGGCGCCATGCAGTGGCTTCCGTCCCCGGAGGGAGTGGTTGCATTCCGCAGGGTAAAGGGTAACAGCGAGGTTGCCGTAGCAGCAAACTTCGGCAAAGAAAAAGTTTCATTCAAACTTATGGGTAAAAATGTGACACTTGCTCCGGCAGGCTATAAGGTGGAAGTTTCGGAGGGCGTTGAAAGCCGTATAACCCGCGTTGAGCCCCTCTCCTGGTGGGCGGGCATGAAGACTCCCCTCCAGCTTATGGTGCAGGGGCCGGACATATCGGCTTTCGACGTTAAGGTGGAAGGCAAAGGGCTCAGCGTAAAGGAAGTGCACAAGGCCGACAGCCCCAATTTCCTCTTCCTTGACATGGAGGTGAGCGCTCCGGGCACGTACAACCTTGTTTTCTCGAAGGACGGCAAGTCGTTCAAATATCCCTACCTCGTCCGCGAAAGGGAAAATGGTAGCGCCCCTCGCTCCAGCTTCACTACGGCCGACATGATTTACCTCATCATGCCGGACAGGTTTTCATCGGCCTTCATGGACAACGACGAGGCCTGGCAGGGCGGCGAGTACGACGACGGCTCGCTCGTTCCCTGGACCGTTCCCTCGACGCCGGACAAGGTGGACAGGGCCGATGCAGTGGCCCGCCACGGCGGAGACATCCAGGGCATGATAAACCATCTTGACTATGTCGAGGACCTTGGCGCAACGGCAATCTGGTGCACGCCGCTTCTTCTTGACAATCAGCCGCGCGAGTCCTATCACGGATATGCGTGTGCAGATTATTATCACATTGATCCGCGTTTCGGCGACAATGCCCACTACAAAAAGTTCGTCGACGAGTGCCATGCTCGCGGAATAAAAGTGATAATGGACATCGTAACCAACCACTGCGGCACTGCGCACTGGTGGATGGACGACGCCCCGTTCAGGGACTGGTACCATGTGAACGAGCCCTACATGCAGATGAACGCCCTGTTCTCCGTGTACATGGACCCCCACGCGTCAAAGAAGGACCGCGAGAGGCAGGAGAGCGGCTGGTTCGTTCCCTCCATGCCGGACATGAATCTTGACAACCCCTTCGTCCTGAGGTATTTCCAGCAGTGGGCCGTGTGGTGGACAGAGTATGCCGGGCTGGACGGTCTTCGCGTGGACACGTATCCTTACAACGAGCCGGAACCCATGAGCCGCTGGTGCAAGGCAGTGACGGACGAGTATCCGAATATGAACATCGTGGGAGAGTGCTGGGACATGAATATCCCCCAGGTGGCCTACTGGCAGAAGGACAATCCCAACCGGAACGGCTTCAATTCTAACCTCCCCTCTATCATGGATTTCCCGCTGCAGAGCGCAATCATCCGCGGCCTGCAGGAGGACAAGGTCTATTGGGACGAGGGAATGACAAGGGTTTATACTGTGATCGCGCAGGACTTTGCGTATGAGGATCTTTCTCACATGCTCACCTTCTTTGCCAATCACGACCATGCCCGCACGGGCGACGTGCTTGGGCAGGATCCCGCCCGCATGAAGCTGGCGCTGGCTCTGCTGGCAACGGTTCGCGGTATTCCGCAGCTGTACTACGGTGACGAGATGATGTTCCTAGAGAGGAAGGACGTTCCGTCGCACGACGGAGCGAAGCGCATAGACTTCCCCGGCGGCTGGGAGGGCGATTCCTTCAACCTCTTCTCCGCCATAGGCAGGGCACAGTCCCCATGGCCCTATGCGGCCGAAATACATGACTACGCCCGCGCCCTTTTCCGCTGGAGGAAGGGCTGCAAGGCCGTTCAGGAGGGGGAGACGCTCCATTTCCTTTCCCGCAGGAACGAAGGGCCGGTCAATATAACGGACAATTCCTATTCCTTCTTCCGCTATACGGATGAGGACGCCGTGTTTGTGTATATTAACAACAATACGGAGCCCCGCACGCTGGACTGGAGCCACTACGACGAATTTGTCTCCGGCCCCGTGAAGGGCACCGACGTCATCTCCGGCGACGAGGTCACGCTCCACGACGGCCTTTCCATCGGCCCCAAGGAGGCCCTGATAGTAGAGTTCAAGAGGTAGCGGGGCCCCGCTAGAACAGCGACGGCTCCAACTCTTTGACGTGGAAACTTTTGCGGTGCCAGGGGGTGTAACCGTGGAGGCGGATTGCTTCTATATGCTCCGGGGTGGGGTAGCCCATGTTGCGGTCCCAGCCGTACTCGGGGTAATCGGCCGCAATCTTTCTCATGAACTCGTCCCTGTAGGTCTTTGCGAGGACGGACGCGGCGGCGATGGACGCGAAGGTGGCGTCGCCGTGCACCACGGTCTTGTAAGAATTGAAGCCGTATTTATCGAAAGGCCGAAACTTATTACCGTCAATCAATAAGAAGTGTGGTGCCGGGTTCAGACGGAGCACCGCCCTTTGCATCCCGGTGACGGATGCCCAGAGGATGTTGAGCCTGTCAATCTCCTCTGCCGATACGGCCTCTACCGTCCATGCGACGGCCTCCTGCTCAATAATGGGCCGAAGGGCGTCCCTCTGCTTCTCCGTGAGCTGCTTGGAGTCGTTGAGCTCCGGATGATGAAAGTCTGGCGGAAGGATGACGGCGGCGGCATAAACCGGGCCCGCAAGGGGACCGCGGCCTGCTTCGTCGCATCCGGCCTCCAATCGGCCCGCTTCAAGAAATGGTTTAAGCATTTGTATTTGCAAAGGTAGGCATTTTTCCTTATATTTGCAGGCTACGAGAAAAAAATGCAAAAACAATAAAATAACACAATGAAAACCTACACTACCAAAGACATCCGCAACGTCGTCTTGATTGGCGCCCCCCGCAGCGGTAAGACCACTCTCTCAGAAGCAATGCTTTTCGAAGGCAAGGTAATCGACCGCCGCGGCTCCGTAGAAGACAAGAACACCGTTTCGGACAACACAGAGTTCGAGCAGACCAACCAGAAGTCCATCAACGCCACCCCCCTTTATGCAGAGTTCGGCGGCTGCAAGATCAACTTCATCGACGCTCCCGGTTCTGACGATTTCTCCGGCGGCGCCCTCAGCGCATTCAAGGTTGTTGAGGCTGCAATCATGGTCATGAACGGCTCTGCAGGCATCGAGGTGGGCACCACCCTCTTCGCCCGTTATGCAGACCAGTACGGCATTCCCATGATTATCGACGTGAACCAGCTGGACCACGACAAAGCAAACTGGGACGGCGTCCGCTCTGCAATAAGCGAGGAGTTCGGCTCCAAGGCCATCATCTGCCAGTTCCCCGTCAACCCCGGTCTTGGCCTGGAAGGCTTCGTAGATGTCATCACCATGAAGTTCTACAACAAGAAGAACGAGGAGCTTGAAATCCCCGCCGCTTATGCCGATGAGGCCGAGGAACTCCGCGCCGCCCTCATGGAGAAGGCCGCCGAGGGTTCCGACGAACTCATGGAAAAGTTCTTCGACACCATGGAACTCTCTACCGACGAGATTCGCGAAGGCCTCCGTCTCGGCCTCGTAAAGGGAGAGACCATCCCCGTGTTCTGCACCGCAGCAAAGGAGAATGTTGGTGTAAAGCGCCTCATGGAATTCATCGTGAACGTAGTTCCTTCACCGGAAGGCAAGGAAGAGCCCACAGTGGAAGGCGGCACCGTCAAGTGCACCCCTGCAGGCCCCACCGCCCTGTTTATCTTCAAGACCAGCGTCGAGCAGCACCTGGGAGAGGTCTCATACTTCAAGGTGATGAGCGGCGTCCTAAACGAGGGAGCAGACCTCGTTAACCCCGAAACCGGCAACGGCGAGCGCCTCAGCGCCATCTATGCAGTTGCGGGTGCCAAGAAGGAGAAGGTTGCTTCAATCAGCGCCGGCGACATCGGCTGCGTCATGAAGCTCAAGGCCGGAAAGACAGACGTCACTCTTGCACAGAGCGGCGTGGACGCCATCAAGCACATGGTGTTCCCGGATGCAAAATACCGCTGCGCAGTGAAGGCCGTAGACAAGAACGACGAAGCCAAGGTTGGCGATGCCCTCAACAAGATTGCAGCACAGGATCCCACCATCGGCGTTGAATATTCCAAGGAACTGCGCCAGACCATCCTCACCGGCATGGGCGAACAGCACATCAACTATGTGAAGTGGAGACTCACCAACGAGTTCAAGCAGAACGTTGAGCTCTACGCTCCCAAGGTTCCCTACCGTGAAACCATCACCAAGACCGCTACGGCCCAGTACCGCCACAAGAAGCAGAGCGGCGGCGCCGGCCAGTTCGGTGAGGTTCACCTCCTTGTTTGCCCTTACGTAGAGGGTCAGGAAGCTCCCAGGAACTTCAAGATTGACGGCAAGGACGTTGTGTTCAACTTCAAGAGCCAGGATATCTCAGATCTCGAGTGGGGCGGCAAGCTTGAATTCTACAACTGCGTCGTGGGCGGTTCCATCGACCTGTCCTTCATGCCCGCTATCCTCAAGGGTATCAAGTCCAAGATGGAGGAAGGCCCTCTCACCGGCTCCTATGCCCGTGACATCCGCGTATATGTTTACGACGGTAAGATGCACCCCGTAGACTCCAAGGAAATCGCCTTCATCATTGCGGGCCGCAACGCCTTCAAGGAGGCATTCCGCAACGCAGGCCCCAAGATCCTGGAGCCCATCTACAACGTGGACATCATCACCCCCAACGAGTATGTAGGTCCCTGCATGAGTGACCTCAACACCCGTCGCGGAATGATCCTCAACCAGGACATGGACAAGGGCTTCACCGTGCTTCACGCCCGTGTTCCCCTTGCAGAGCTCTATCGCTATTCAACAATCCTGAGCTCCCTCACCGGCGGCTCCGCCACCTTCTCCATGAAGTTCGCAGAGTACGTCCAGGTTCCTGCCGACGTGCAAACCAAACTCCTGGCCGAATACGCCGCCCAGGAAGAGGACGAAGACTAGTTTTCTCCTTAATATTTGCAAAAGCCCTCCGGAAAAGGAGGGTTTTTTGTATATTTGGAAGAATCAAATGTCAAAGATTATGAAAAAGCTTATCGTTCTTTTACTTACCGTCGTCCTCCCCCTCCTTGCATCCGGCCAGGGGAAGATTGTTGTGGCGTATGTTGGTGCGGGGAGTGACGTTATTCCCGAGCAGAGCCTCATGACTCATATCAATTATGCGTTCGGTCATGTGAATGAAACGTTTGACGGCGTGAGAATATCAAAGCCGGAGCGGCTGAGGGCCATAGTGAAGGCATGCCCGGACGTGAAGGTGTGCCTGTCTGTTGGAGGCTGGGGCAGCGGCCGCTTCAGCGAGATGGCTGCCGATGAGAACCTCCGCCGCAGCTTCGCTCAGTCATGTGCGCAGGCGGTAAAGGAATACGGCCTCGCGGGAATTGACATAGACTGGGAATATCCCACCGTACCGGCGGCGGGAATTTCTTCGTCGCCGGACGATACGGAGAACTTCACGCTCCTGATGAAGGACCTGAGGGAAGCCATCGGCCCGGACAAGCTTCTCACGCTGGCAACCTCTGCAAGCGCACGATTCATTGATTTCAAGGCCATCCTTCCGGTGATTGACTTCGTGAACGTTATGTCCTACGACATGGGCCGCCCTCCAAGGCACAATGCTCCGCTCTATGGAAAAGATGCCGAAGGTAACCGCTCCCCCATTGCCGGCCGGATGAACTGCCACGCAGCCGTGCAGGCGCACCTTGCCGCCGGCGTTCCTGCCTCGAAGATGACCATGGGAATGCCTTTCTACGGCCACGGAAAGGAAGGTTACAACGATTATGTAGATTACAAGGACATGAAGGAGCCCCTCGAGGGATATGAAGAAAAATGGGACTCAATCGCCTGTGTCCCTTATTATGCAAATAAGGAAGGCCGGCTGGTCCTTGGGTACGACAACCCGCGTTCCATCGGCCTTAAATGCAAGTATATCATTGACAACGACCTCCTGGGAGGCATGTACTGGGAGTACAGCTGCGACTCCGGGGACCTTGCCCTCGCGCGCACCGTCGCAAGTTATCTCATGGGCTTGTAGCTACAGCTTCTTTGCAAGGGCGGCAATCTTTGCGCCCATGCCTATGGTGTAGCCCTGGGAGGCGAATACCACGTCGCCGTTTTCCCTGCCCACAATCACAACCGGGAGCTGGTCTTTCCTAAGGCCGGCTCCTGCCGTAAGGCCGTCAAGGATTGTTCCGTCTTTGTCCGTGACAAACACGACGTTGGAAGGAAGCGTGCCGAACCGGCCCTCCGACAGCTCGCCCTGCAGGCGGGATGCCTGCGCCTCACTGGTGGCGACGAGGTAGATGGGGCGGCCCCATGCTTCAAGGGCGGCTCTTTCTTCGGCAATGTCCCTAAGCACGTGGTTGGTGGGCTCCAGGCCCACGTCAAGCACCGCCGCGGCAAAGTCTCCGCCGGCGTTTCCAGGGATGAGAGAAGGGCTGAAGCTACCCTGAACCTTCACATCTTCGGGAACAGTGACTATGGTAACAGGAACCTCAACGGTTTCTCCGGCCGATACATGGAACAGTGTCACCGTAACGGGCGTAGAGCCGTCCGAGAGGCGGTTTCCGCTTGCGAGAAGGTAGTCTCCCTCCGGAAGCTCGGCCACTCCGTCAAAAGCGCTGCCGGGATGCGCTCCCGGGCGCCTGCCGGGGCCACGCCTGCCGCCGCCCATTCCGGGGAAGGTCATACGCAGGTTTCCGCCGTCAATCCGGGAAAGGGAAACGTTACGGAAGAATTCGGGGGCAGTGGCGCCGCCGTCAAGGACAAATTTCACATTGCCCGTGCGCACCTGCCCGCCGCCGAAGTCCATGCCGCCGGAGAAACGGTCACGGTGCACCTGGGCACCGAACGTGCGTGCGAGGGCGGCAGTGAGAAGGTTTTTGGAGCGGGGATTTGCCATGCGGCTCTTCCATACGCCCGCGGGCGAGATGGGAATGTCCCAGAAAAGGGGATTCTCGTCAACGGTGATGTTGTCGTTCACCCACTTGTTTATGGCCTCTGCGCCCCCCGCGCGGAACTGTTCCTGCAGCTCTGCCGGCACGTTTTCGAGGAACCAGCCCTTGTAAGGGGTAAGGAATTCGCTCTCGATTCTCACGGGAAGAAGACTCTCGGCAGCGTTGTAGCTATCCCACAGCACCTCCGGCGAAACGTCGGAAAGATCCTTCTGGCTCAAGCTCTCCAGAAGCGCCACCGCGCGCTCCTTGTCGGCCGCCTCATGGAGGAAGGAGGTGATTTCCTTTCCGTTTCCGGCCGATGATACCACAAGACGCACAGCCCTCTCCGGAAGGCCCTCATCGGCAACGAATTTCTTTGCAAACTCCTCCGTGGGGAAGGTTGCCATATAGGCCTTTCGCACGGAATCTTCGTAGTGCATGCGCACGTCGTTCTGCGCACGGAGCTCCGGCGACACCTCCGGAAGGACAACGTCCTCCGGCGGGGGCACCATGTTTATGAGCCTTGAATCCACGGGATGGCCCGTAGGGTTGTCAAGGGCAACAGTCACCTCAGTATCCTCGCCGAAGCGGATGCGCCTGAAGCCGTAATTTCCGTCTTTCGTGACCCATGCAAGCATGTCTCCAAGGCCGGCCGACAGGGATGTCTCGCCCTTTTCGTCCGTGTATTTTGCGACCGCCGGCGAGAAAGTTGACGAGTTGTAGATGCAGAAGTTCACGCGCGCGCCTTCGACCGGTGCACCCTGGGCCGAAACCACCTTCACAATAGCCTTTGCGCTCTTTGCATAGCGGTCTATCAGGTTGATTTCCGTGTATCCGGGGGTGTTCAGGACCACTTCCTCCGGGCCGTCATACTTGCCGAAAACTTTGGTATGGGTGAGCATTGCGCGGGAAGCGGGAGCATTGAACCAGCCAAGGTCCAGGACGGGCTCGGGCTCGCAGGCGCCGAGGAAGCGCCAGGCCTTTCCGTCCCAAGCCTCCACCCATGCGTGGTTGCTCTCCGTGTGCGCCCAGCGGGGCGTATAGACCTGACGGGCGGGAATGCCCACGGCGCGCAGTGCAGCTACGCAGAACGTGGATTCCTCGCCGCATCGGCCGAGAGAATTTTTGAGTGAAGCAAGGGGAGAATGTGTGCGGCCGTCGGACGGCTGGTATGTCATCTTCTCGTGGCACCAGTGGTTCACTTCGAGGATTGCGTCTTCCTGGCTCATTCCCTTGACGCGCGGAGCAAGCTCCTCGTAAAAGACCATCCTTGCGCGGTCAAGATCCTCGTTGTTTACGCGAAGCGGCAGCACGAAGTGGCGGAATTCCCTTTCGGGCACGTCCCAGCCCATTTCCCTCCGGGCCTTGAAGCTTTCCCTCACGTTCTCAAGATAAAAATCCATGGAGTAATCCGTGAGGTCTGCAAGCGGCATATAGGCGTAGAGGAACTCCAGAGCCTCTTTTTCGGCCTGCGTGATGTCCTTCGGAAGAGTGGTGAACTGCTGCAGGCCTTCCTCATTTGCACGGGCGTTGAAATCGGCCTCCACCACCTTCCTGTAGGTCTTGTTGGTTATGAAGTGCCGGTCGCCGCATGACACAACTGCAAGGGCGGCCGCCACAATGGCGAGCGTTATTTTTTTCATATTCGGTGAAATTACAATCTTGCTGCAATGCCGGCTATCTGCTCTCCAAGGCCGATGGCGTAGCCTTCGGTGCGGAAGAAGACGCGGTTAAAGCTGTCGGCAACGATGACCACGGGGCGGGCGCCTTCAAGGAGGCCTCCGGGGGCTATGCCGTAGATGACGGTGCCGGGGAGTTTACCGTACCTTCCCTCCTTCTCCTCTTTCTGCAGGCGGGCGAGGGCCTCTTCCGAAGAGCAGAGGAGCAGTATGGGACGCCCCCATGCCTCCAGCTCTTCGCGCGCGGCGGCAAAGTCACGCAGCACGTGGTTCGTGGGCTCCTTTCCGGGCTCCAGCATTGCCGCCACGTAGAATCCGCGGCCGGTCTGCGAGAGAACAGAGACAGAAGCCCCGTCAACGGAAATCTTGCTCTCTGCGTCAAACTCTCCAATTACGGATATGGCGTCCGTGGGCTCCTCTATGCGAAGCTCCAGGGGAGTTTTCTCGCCTTCCTTTATGCAGAAGAACGCCATGGAAACGGGCACGGAGCCATCCGAGAGGCGGTTTCCGGACACAAGGACATACGTTCCCTCGTCCAGCGTGAGACCGTTCTTGAAGCCGTGGTTCCAGTCCATTCCGCCGCCCATGTCAACCTCTCCTTCGTCAAACTCCATGAGACGCATGCGACCGTCAACTATCTTCGAGATGGAGAAATGACGGTAATATCCGGGATTGTCGATAGTCTTTGTGGGGTTGAATTTGAGCTGCAGGGTACCTTTCGGTGACTCCTTTGCGGGCTCATTGCCGCCGAAGAGCACGTCCACCCACTTGCCGGCCTCGAGGTACTGGACTTTGCCGGTAACCGCGTCCTTGCGGGCGTCCCAGCCCTTTGCACGTGCGGCGGCTACGAAGAAGTTGTCGCGGGAGCGGGGCAGGGCCATGCGGCTTTCATACACGCCGGCCGGGGACTGCGGTATGTTCCAGGACTTGGGATTATCGATTATCGATATATTGTCATCCGTCCACTTAATGAGGGCCTTCGGGCTGTCAATATCTTCGAGTTTACCCGCAAAATAGCCGTAGAAGGGCGTGAGGAACTCATTTTCTATACGGGAACCCTTGAATACGGGGGCCGAATAATAGTCCTGCAGGTTCTCCAGCGTTATGTCGTGGAAGTCCTTTGTGCTCAGTGATGCGAGGACCTCCTCAATGCGTTCAGGATTGCCGTTTTCCACCTTGAAGGCCTGCAGGGTTTTCCAGTTGCCGCGGGCCATGTCGCCCTCCGGGAAGGTGGCCTCGTAGGCATGACGCATCTCATCTTCGGCTGCAAAGCGCCTCTGGTTCTCGGCCTGCTGCTCCGGGGTCACTTCCGGCAGTTTCACGTCTTCCGGCGGAGGAACCAGAAGGAAGGATTCCTTTACGCCCACAGCGTCATCGGCATTGTACTGGAGGATTATCGTTGCTTCCGTGTCTTTGCCGAAGCTCACGCGCGTGTAGCCGAATTTTCCATCCTTGGAGGCCCATACAAGCATGTCGCCGAGGCCTGCGCTGGAGAAGCTCCTACCTTCCGCATCGGTGTATTTTGAAACGGCGGCGTAGAACTCTGCATAGTTGTAGATGCAAAGGTCTATGCGGGCTTCGGGCACAGGAGCTCCGCCTTCATCAACCACCAGGAAATCAATCCTTGCGGTCTTTGCGTAATTGTCGATGAGGTTCACCTCCGTAAAGTTGGGGCTTTCCATCACCACTTCCTCCGGCCCGTCATATTTGCCGAAGACCTTGGTGTGCATGAGCATGGCACGCGAAGCGGGGGCGTTGAACCAGCCCAGGTCCAGGACGGCTTCCGGCTCGCACGCGCCTATGAAATGCCACTCTCCGTCGGCCCAGGCCTCAACCCAGGCATGGTTGTCGTCGGTGTGCGCCCAGCGGGGAGTGTAAACCTGGCGGGCGGGAATGCCAACGCTGCGGAGGGCGGTGACGCAGAAGGTGGATTCCTCGCCGCATCGGCCCAGGGCGTTCTTCACGAGGGCTAGCGGCGATGCCGTGCGTGCATCCGAAGGCTGGTAGGCCACCTTCTCGTGGCACCAGTGGTTCACCTCCAGGATGGCATCGGCCATACTCATGCCTTCGATGCGGGGCATGAGCTCCCTTGCGAACACCACGCGAGCACTGTCAAGGTTCTCGTTGTTCACACGGAGCGGCAGCACAAAGTGGCGGAATTCCCTCTCCGGCACGCTCCAGCGGCTCTTTGTGGCAAACGCCGCCTTCACGTTCTCCAGATAGAACTGCGGAGAGTAGTCGGTCATGTCTGCAAGGGGCATGTAGGCATACAGGAACTTCATGGCCTTTGCCTCCTCTGCCGATGTCCCTTCCGGGATGGTCATGAACCGGGAGAGTGCGCCGCCGTCGGCCTCTGCGCGTGCCTTGTAGTCGGCCTCATAATATGTTTGAGTGTGGCTGCATGCGGCAAGTGAGAGCACCGCAGAAAGAAGGAGGATGAACCTTTTCATAGGGCGCCTATTCCAGTCCTTCGGCCTTTTCCACCGCCTTGAAGTAACGGTAGCTGGAGACTTTGAGCTCACCCACGGCGTTCTCGTCGCACACTATGGTTCCCGCAGGATGGTTCTGCAGGCCGCTCAGGGTGCAGTAGTGGGACATGGGGCCTTCCACCGCCGCCTGCAGGGCGCGCGCTTTCTTTGAGCCGAACACAAGGATAAGCACTTCCTTAGAGTCGAGGACGGTGCCCACGCCAACGGTCATTGCCTGTGCGGGAACGGCAGAGGGGTCTCCACCGAAGAAGCGGCTGTTAACCTCGCGGGTGTCCTGGGTGAGGGTTACAACCCTTGTGCGCGAATTGAGGGCCGAGAAGGGCTCGTTGAATGCAATGTGGCCGTCTTCGCCCACACCGCCCAGGAAGAGGTCTATGCCTCCTGCCTCGACGATTGCCTTCTCGTATGCTGCGCACTCTGCAGCAAGGTCTGGAGCGTTGCCGTTGAGGATATGCACATTCTCCGGCTTTATGTCTATATGGTCGAAGAGGTTGTGGTGCATGAAGCTCCAGTAGCTTTCCGGATGAGCCTTGGGGAGGGCCACATATTCATCCATGTTGAAGGTGATGACGTTCTTGAAAGACAGCTCTCCGGCTGCAACCATGCGGATGAATTCGGCATAGGTTCCAAGGGGAGTAGAGCCGGTGGGAAGGCCCAGGACAAAGGGTTTGTCTGTCTTTGCCGCCTTTTCCTTGATCTTGGATGCGATGTAACGGGCTGCCCAGATGGAACCGTCCTCCTGCTTGTTCTTGATGATTACTTTCATGATGTTAGTACAGCTTTAAAAATACTTCAATTGCCTGATATTCAGCCATTCCCAGCTTGTCGTAAAGGATGGCGGTATTCTGCGTGCGCTCCTCGGCCCTCTGCCAGAATTCGCGGGGGTCTTCACCCGGGAAGGGCACGATATCCTTCTGAGACAGGTGACGGAAGATGGCGTGACGCTTCATCACCACCTCGTCCGGGGAGAGGGGCACGGCCATGTCCACCCGGCCCAGCTCCCATTCCATCCATGCGCCGCGGTATAGCCAGACGTGGGTGTTTTCAATCCACTCCAGGCCCTCTTCGCGCAGCTGCTCCATGGCCTCAAGTGCCGCCTCGGTGCACACGCGGTGCGTTCCGTGGGGGTCGGCAAGGTCTCCCGCCATGAAAATCATGTGCGGCTCGAGCGAGCGGATGAGGTCCTTGATTATGTCCACGTCGACCTGCGTGCGGGGATTCTTCTTTATGCCGCCGCTCTCATAAAAGGGCAGGTTGAGGAAGTGGGCGTTGGTGTTGTCGTTGAGGCCGAACGAGCGCACGGCTCCACGGGCCTCGCTGCGGCGGATGGCGCCCTTCATCTCAAGAAGTTCGCGGGGTTCGGGTTCGCCGGGCCTCTTGCTTTCCACCAGCTTTTTCACATAGTCGAACTTGTCGGCAAACCCAAGCTGGAAGGCGCAGTCCATGTGCTGGAGCACCACGTCGTCATGCACGGCCACGTTGCCGGAAGTCTCGTATGCCACATGCACGTTGTGCCCCTGGGTTGCCAGGCGGATGAACGTGCCGCCCATGGAGATCACGTCATCGTCCGGGTGGGGGGAGAATATGAGCACCGTCTTTGGGAAAGGTTTTGCCGACACGGGACGCGTGCTGTCATCGGCATTCGGCTTTCCTCCGGGCCAGCCGGTAATGGTGTGCTGAAGGTCGTTGAAAACGTCTATGTTAATCTTGTCAAACGGGCCGAACTTTTCCAGAAGCTCGCTTAGTCCGTTGTCAAGATAATCCTTCTCCTTGAGCTTCAGGACGGGCTTCCCTGTCTTTTCGCACAGCCACACGACGGCCTTGCGGATGAACTTTGGCGTCCAGTCGCAGGGGCCCACCAGCCAGGGCGCGATTGAGCGCGTAAGGAGCGAAGCGGCCGGCTCGTCCATGTAGAAGGAGATATGGTCATGGCTCTGGAGAAGGGATGCGGGGCAGTCCTGCGTCGCGGGGCCCTCGCATATGGCCTTCACGGCCTGCGCCTTGTCTTCACCCCATCCCATGAGGATAATCTTCTTTGCGCTGAGCATGGTGTTTATGCCCATCGTGATGGCTTTGCCCGGGGTGGCCGATATGTCGTGGTTGAAACGCTTTGCCTGGCGTTTGCGGGAATTGTAGGAGAGCTGCACGATGTGGGTGCGGGTTTTCTCGTTAGTTCCAGCTTCGTTGAAGCCAACCTGGCCCTTTTCGCCCACGCCCATCACCAGAAGGTCCAGCCCTCTGGCAATCTGGTCGAACTTTATGCAATAGTCAGACAACTTGTCCTGCGGCACGGTGCCGTCCGGGATGTGGATGTTTTGAGGAAGGATGTCCACTTTGTCCAGAAGGGTGGTGTGGATGAGGTGATTGCGGCTCTGGGCCTCGTCCGGGGAAGACGGATAATACTCGTCAATCGTGACAACTTCAACGTTTTTGAAGGAAAGCTTTCCGTCGGAGCACCTGCGTGCAAGTTCGTTGTAAAGGGACGTGGGGGTGGATCCGGTTGTGAGTCCAAGGCGGAACAGGCCGTCTTTCTTGGCCTTGATCCCGTCTTCAATGATGTCTGCTACGCTGTACGATGCCGGGCGCGATTCTTCATATACGTGTGCCCATATCTTCTCGTACGAGTGGAGTATTCCGAGAGGGAGATCCTTCTCTATGAGGCCGCCCTCGTAAGGCAGTGTGAAATGCTTTGACATGTTATTTGAGTATTTTTTCTATCCTATCAAGTTTGCCGTCAACCGGAGCAGGCTTCACCCCAAGGAGTTTGCACAGCATGGGATAGAGGTCTGTGTTATGGAAGGCACTCTTTTCCCCCTCGGTGTACGGGGCCTCGTAGCCTTCCTTGAAATCCGGTCCCACGGCGCGGAACGCCACCATCATGTCCGTCTCCCTTGGGTCGTATCCGTGTGCGCCCTTGTTCTTGGACGGAGCGTAGTGGAACTGCCATCCAAGCTCCGGGCTCACGATTATGTCTCCAAGGCGGTTGCTCGTGCCGAAGTTGAGGTATTCCGGAACTTCGCCGTGCTTCCACACATTGAGGTGTTCAACGTTCTTGAGGCGGTCATAAACCTTGTCCACGTATCCTTCCTTTACCCAGAGGCTGGTGGGCGTGGAGCCGGTGAAGTGCTCCACCCAGCCGTCGGGGATATAGTCCTGCCAGGAGATGAACCGCTTCGGTGAAATCTCCGTCATGCCGTGGTCTCCGGCAATTATGAAGTTTATCTTGTTGCCGATGGGGAGGGCCTTGAGCCTCAGGTAGAGCTTGTGCATGAGGGCGTCCATCTGCTCGGCCTGGGCCTTCGTCTCGGGGGAGAAGGGGCCATATACGTGGCCCTGATGGTCCGGCTCGTCAAAATAGCCCACCACAAGGTGAGGGCGGTCCTTCTCCGGAAGGCTCAGCAGGCGCACAATCTCGTCGCAGCGCTCCTCGAAGCTCCAATGCGGGTCCTTGTCCCATTTGCGCCAATACGTGGGATAGGTGTTCTTGATGGGGATGTCGGAGCCCACCCAATATACAACTCCGCACTTCACCCCCTGCTTCTGGGCAGTAATCCAGATTGGTTCTCCCAGATAATAGCGGGGATCGTATCTGGATTCTTTATCCTTCAACGCATAACTGTGGTTGGTGTCCGGATTCCAGAAGGAGTTTCCCACTATGCCGTGGTGGTCCGGCACAAGGCCGGTTGCCATTGTGTAGTGATTTGGGAAGGTGGAGGAGGGGAACGAGGGTTCCATCCTTGCCTTTACGCCCACCGTTGCGAGTGAGTCGAAGAAAGGCATTTCGTAATAATCGGCATAGTCCCAGCGGCTTCCGTCAAGTGAAATGATAACGGTGTAGTTTTCTTTGCCGCCTTTGCAGGATAGCGCAAAAAGGCATGCGAGCGCAACGAGAAGTATTCTTTTGTTCATATTGCAAATTTAACAAATATTTGGAAAAATACCGTGGATTAGCTACATTTGCTAAGATTAGCAAAAACTAACTGGAAAACACATCTAAAACCAATTCACAGATATGAAAAAAGACATCTCAAGAAGGGCCTTCCTCAAAACGGGCGCAGCCGCAGCTATCGGCATGTCCGTAATGCCGGAGAAGGTTTTTGCCTCACAGAAGGCAGGTGCACCCGCTCCCATGGACCGCAAGCTCAAGATCCTCGGCGTCGGTATCGGCGGCCGCGGCGCGGCAGACCTCAAAGAAATGGAGACCGAAGAAATCATCGGCCTCTGTGACGTGGACTGGAAATATGCCGCCCATGTTTTCGAGCGCTATCCTAACGCAAAGCGCTACAAAGACTGGAGGGTAATGTTTGACGAGCTTCTGGATGAGGCCGATGCCGTCATGGTTGCAACCGCAGACCATACGCACGCAATCATTGCGGCCGAGGCTATAAAGCACGGCAAGCACGTGTACTGCGAAAAGCCCCTCACCCGCACCGTTTACGAGTCGCGCCTCCTCACCCAGCTTGCCGCCAAGTACCGCGTTGCCACCCAGATGGGCAACCAGGGCGCATCGGCAGAAGGCGTCCGCAAAGTTTGCGAGTGGATCTGGAACGGAGAGATTGGCGAAGTAACCCGCGTAGATGCTTTCACAGACCGTCCCATCTGGCCCCAGGGCCTCGAGAGGCCTGCAAAGGCAGAAAAGGTGCCCAAGACTCTGGACTGGGACAATTTCATCGGCCCCGCCCCGTACAGGCCGTATCATTCAATCTATACCCCCTGGAACTTCCGCGGCTGGTGGGACTTTGGCACGGGTGCACTCGGAGACATGGCATGCCATATCCTCCATCCCGTTTTCAAGGCCCTCAAGCTTGGATATCCCATAAGGGTACAGGGCAGCTCCACCGCCCTCCTCACCGAATCCTGCCCTCAGGCAGAGAAGGTTAAATTCGTATTCCCCGCCCGTGACAACATGCCCAAGGTTGCAATGCCGGAGGTAACCGTCACCTGGACAGACGGCGGCATCCTGCCGGACCGTCCGGAAGGTCTCCCCGTTGGAAAAGACCTCAACGACTCCGGCGGCGCTCTCATCTTCTACGGCACCAAGGATATACTCATCTGCGGCTGCTACGGCGTGCATCCCTACCTTGTGAGCGGCCGTGTGCCGGACGCCCCCAAGGTGCTTCGCGAAATCAAGACCTCGCACCAGCAGGACTGGATCCGCGCCTGCAAGGAACATCCGGACTACCGTACTCCTTCCGCATCAGACTTCTCCGAGGCCGGTCCTTTCAACGAGATGGTTGCAATGGGTGTCGTGGCCGTGCGCCTGCAGGCCCTCAACCAGGAACTGGAATGGGACGGCAAGAACATGCGCTTCACAAACATTCCCAAGGGCGCTACGATACGCACAATGATTCACGACGGCTTCTCCATCACGGACGGCCATCCCACGTTTGAGAACTCATACACGGATCCCGTGGATGCCAACAAATATGCCGAAGAGCTCATCAAACCCGTATTCCGAGACGGCTGGGTGCTCCCCGAATTACCAGAATAACAATTTATTTACAGTCATGAAAAAATATTTAGTATTCGCACTTGCAGTTGCAATGGCAGCAGTATGTTCCTGCGGCAACAACCAGAAGAAGGCTTCCGCAGTTCCCGATTACACAGTAGTAGAGGCTCCGCAGGTAGATCTGTCCAATTTTAAAGTGGACGAAGACGGCTACATCGTCCTTTTTGACGGCACATCCACGGAAGGATGGCGCGGTTACGGCAAGGAAACCCTTCCTTCCCGCTGGAGCATCGATGACGGCGCTCTCAAGTTCTCCGGCACCGGCACCGGCGAAGGCCAGACCGGCGAAGGCGGAGACATCATCTTCGCCCACGAGTTCAAGAACTTCACCCTGGAGCTCGAGTGGAAGGTTTCCAAGGGCGGCAACTCCGGTATCTTCTATCTTGCTAAGGAAGTTACCACCAAGGACGAGAACGGAGAGGTCCGTTATGAGCCCATCTACATCAGCGCCCCCGAGTATCAGGTTCTTGACAATGCAAATCACCCCGACGCCCTTCTTGGCGTAGACGGCAACCGCCAGAGCGCATCCCTCTATGACATGATTCCCGCAGTTCCCCAGAACCAGAAGCCTTTCGGCGAGTGGAACAAGGCAAAGATCCTCGTTTACAAGGGCACCGTCGTGCACTTCCAGAACGACGCCAAGGTCCTCGAGTACCACCTCTGGACCCAGCAGTGGACAGACATGCTCCAGGCTTCCAAGTTCTCCGAGAAGGACTGGCCCCTCGCATACGTACTCCTGAATAACTGCGGCGGAGAGAATCATGAAGGTTATATCGGCATGCAGGACCACGGCGACGACGTATGGTATCGCAACATCCGCATTAAACTGATGGACTAAGATGAAACGTGTTCTTATTGCACTTGCGGCTGTTTCAATGTTTGTAGCTTGCACTGGCGGCGAGAAGGCTCCCGTGAAGAAGGACATGTGCGTCCAGATGTATTCTGCACGCAGCATCCTTAACGATTCCAACTATCCCGAAATCCTCGCGAAGATTGTCCCCATGGGCTATACGGCCGTGGAGGCTGCCAGTTACGACGGAGAGAAAGGCCTCATCTACGGAGATGAGCCGGAAGACTTCAAGGCAAAGGTGGAGGGTGTTGGAATGAAGGTTCTTTCCGCGCATGTTTCCCGCGGCCTTTCTGACGAGGAACTTGCCGCCGAAGACCTTACCGCCGCCCTCGAGTGGTGGGACAAGGCCATCGACGTGCATAAGAGGGCCGGCATGGAGTACGTGGTCACCCCCTGGATCGGCGGCCAGAAGGACATCCATGACCTGCAGGTGTACTGCGACTACCTCAACGAAGTGGGCCGCCGCTTCAAGGAAGCCGGCATCAAATACGGCTACCACAACCACGCCTACGAGTTCGAGAAAGTCCCCGGCACAGACATCGTCATGTACGACTACATGCTGGAGCACACCAATCCGGAATACGTATTCTTCCAGATGGACGTGTACTGGGCAGTCATAGGCAAGGCCTCTCCGGTAGACTACTTCAAGCGCTATCCCGGCCGTTTCAAGATGCTCCACATCAAGGACGAATGGGAAGTAGGCCAGAGCGGCATGGTCGGCTTTGACGCCATCTTCAAGAATGCCTCCGTAGCCGGTCTTGAGAACTTCGTGGTGGAGATTGAGCGCTACAGCTACGATGACATCCTCAAGAGCTTCGTAGAGAGTGCCGACTATCTCCTCACCGCCCCGTTCGTAAAGTCCAGCTACGCAAAGTAGGCACGTTTCCCTGCGGCAGGTGGGTTGTTTCCCTGCCCCGGGTGGTACGGAACCCACTGACAATCAATAAGTTGACGTTTTCTCCCTGCTCCATTTGGGGCAGGGAGTTTTACGTAAGTGGCTGTGTGATAAGCGGTTCCGCTCCAGTGGAAAATTAGAACATGTAATATGCCGCAAGCTTGACGAGCGAGGTGTGAGGAGAACTGCCGGCCCCGCTCTTGTACCTGCTCAGAAGGCCGAAATCATAGCCGAGGGTGAGGCGCACGCGTTCGGAGATTTCGGCACCTGCGCCACCGCCCAGCATAATGTCGAAGCGGGTGAGAGGGTATGTGTCAAAGTTGGAAGTGCTGCCGTTTGAGTGAGCGTCAATGGAGACGAGGGCAAGTGAAGGGACAAGGCCGCCAAAGAGGTAGAACTCTGTTGTGGAGGAAGCGGGAATGTAATATTTTGCCCTCACGGGGATGTCCAGGTATATTTCGCCAAGGTTCATGGACGTCTTCTTGAAGTGATATCCGGCCGATCCGGTAAGGGCGGCGCCCACGGAGAATGCAAAGCTTTCCGTCTTGCGGAAGTTTGCTTCGAAGTCCAGTGAAAGACCCGGAGCGGTGCCGGGGCCCTCCTTAAGATGATAAATGCGGGTGTTAACGCCGGCGCCTACGCTAAACTGCTGAGCCTGTGCTCCCATGGTAAAACCAAGAAGGGCGACAAGAGGAAGTATGATTTTCTTCATAGGTTTTATGTGTTTAACAGTACAAACATACAATTTTTTTCGTAAAAACGTCAAAAAGACATTCACCATCGTATTTCTACCTTTACTCCTTCGGGAGAATTTGGGAAACGGAGAAGCGCCGTGCCGCTGAATCTGTCCCAGCTGGTCTGCGCAGCCTCTCCGTTTACAAGAACCTCCGCCGGTTCTGCAGGAAGCATAATTCGCGTTACGTTCCACGTGTCCAAAGGGCCTTTGCACATGTATGAGAAGCTGCTTTTGCCTCGTTTTTCATCATAAGATCTGCTGGCGGCGGCAAGAATCACAGGAGCTTTCGCCGGCGCTTTTGCAACATCGTAGTACAAACCCTGGGAGCCGGGAGACATCTCAACTTTGCTATAAACGGGCAGCTCCGGATCGTAAAGGTCTATGAGGCAGCCCTCCTCAACATGCGGCGTGCCCACAGGCCCTTCGTCCATAACTGCCACGACACGGTACGGGCCGCGCTCCACGCGGAGAGTGTTAGTGGGTTCAATGGGCCCGCAGACGGCCTCCAGTGCATCCAGATAAGGCTTTTCGCCATCCTCACGGAGTACAAAATCGGCCGGATTCATCCTAAGCAGGTACACGAGCCCTTTCCCGCAGGGGTTAACGCCCTCATCGGCCCCGATGCCAAGAACCTCGAAAAGATGCTCAGACGGTGCAGAATAATTGTTTCCGCCTGTATTCCACCATTCCTGTACGCCCTGGAAAGGGTCGTCGTCCCTGCCGCAGAAGAGGAGCTTTCCGCCGCGGCGCACCCAATCGGCAATATGGCTATGCGCCTCAGGGTCAAGCGGTTTCATGTTGGAGTAGGTCATCACAAGTACCTCCACGCCCTTAAGCGCGTCCCTGTAGCCGATGTTCTCGATGTGCACCATGCCAACGGGCTTTCCGCGCTTAAGCAGAGGCAGTGCAAGGCCGAAGAAGCCCGAAAGGTCCTCATCTTCCTGAAACATGAGGGAATTCCCCATAAGGACGGCGTATTTTGAGGGAAGGGGCGCAGCCATCGGCATATTCTGAAGCGCATTTGTCATCACCTGCATCATGGTGGCATAGCGGGCCGATATCTTTGCCTTTTCTGCCGATCCCGGGCTCACGGGGTAGGGCCTGTTGTAAATACGGTCTGGCCAAGGCATTATCTCATAGGTGTTTACCTGTGGATAAAGAAGCTGGGCCGTGAACGTTGCCTGATATCCGCGCCTGTAGTCCTCCCAGTCCCGGGACGCGTCCTCTATGGGGTCTGTGAGGAACCAGATTTTCCTCCCCGTGGGAGCGGTCATGGACTGCATGCAGCCGTATTCAAGGAAGGCGGTCTCGAATATCCGTTCTTTATAATTGCCGTTATAATAGACGGGAGAGCGGGACGTCCCCGTCCACACCTGGGCTATGTATCCGTCAACGCAGTCCAGGGAGGCGAGGGATGCCTCCGGGCTCACTATGTGCCACTTGCTGTAATTGATAAGGGAGTGGGTGGGGACGTAACATCTTATTTGCCGGCCCTTTGACCGGCCGTATTCTTTAGCGTATGTAAACGCCTCAGCGAGAGCCCGTTGATACAGGTGATACTTGAGTTTCTGGGAGAGATAAAATGCTTCCGGGGATTCATCCTGCGGGCGCCAGGCGGATCCGTAATAAGCGGCCCATTCCCTTTTGAAGGACTCCGAGTATCCGGCTCTTGACCAGAACTCCGGCTCTTCAAGGAAAATATGGTCTGCATCCGCGTCTATGGCTCTTTTTATGATGCGCTCCTTGAAATATTTGAGAAAATTTTCCGTGGGAACTATGTACGGTACGGGCCTACCGTGCCAGATGGTGTCTCCGCTCGCCTCCACCTGCCCCTCGTCCCAATGCGGCCTCCCGTCCCACTCGCCGGTAAAGTAGTCATTGTACGCCCCCCAGGCTATTCCTGTCATGAAATGCACCTGGTATCCCTTTTCCTTCCATGAGGCCATCCGCTCCTCCAGCGGCATCCTGCCGGCAACGCCATACACCATGGCGGCATCGGCCCTGTTGTCAATGGTGGGCGCCCAGTCCCTGTTCGTCTGGAATGTGGTTTTTACGGTATCCGGCTCTGCCGCGCAGGCGGCGAATATGAGCGGCAGGAAAAGAGCAATTTTTCTCATAGTTACAAACTTACAAAAAATTTTGCAGTTAAGCTATTTTGCCGTACATTTGCAGTCCATCCCGGCCCGGATGGCGGAATTGGTAGACGCGCTGGACTCAAAATCCTGTGGTAGCAATACCGTGCGGGTTCGATTCCCGCTCTGGGCACAGGGGGGGGGTGACTAAAAAGCAGATTTTTAGTCACCCCCTTCTTTTTCGCCCCGGGCGGTTCTTGTTTTCTGACTCATACAAATAACATTTCCAGCCAAGTTATAAAACTTTTACTATCTTAGCACGATGAAAAGGATTATAGCCATTTTTGCAGCCGTATTTACCGCAATTGCCGCATGGGGTCAGAACAATCCGTACGACATTGACGATGAGTGCTATGCCTATATGCAGGAAGCCAACAAGCTCACCGGTAAGGAGGGCTTTGAAGACGCTGCATCCAAGATGCTTGACGCGGCCGTTGCAAAGCAGGACAAGAAGGCCGAAATCATCTATCACATTATTACCCTCAGGCATCTTTCCCAAAAGAAAGACGCCAACATAGACGATCTCCTTTCCTATAGTGAAAACGTGCAGGGAATGGCCCTTGAAGCCGGTTACAGACAGTATTACTACCAGGCCGCGAAGATAGTGAACAACTATTACTTCAACCATAAGCAGCCATTCAAGGCAATAGAGCGCCTTAACGAACTTCAGCGAACCGCTTCCCTGAGCGGAGACCAGTACTCCGAGTGGATGGTGTACAAGGACCTTGCCGAATTCTATCAGAGCTACAACGGCCAGAAAGCGGCCCGCAGCAATCTTCAAAAATGTATAAGGATATATAGGGAAACAGAAGATCCAATAATAAAGCGTCAGAGCCTCTCCAACGTTTATCTGCAGTATTCACAGACCTTCCTTCCCCACACGGACTCTTCCCGCATCTGGGCCGATAAGGCCTTCGATGTGGCCAAGGTGCCGCTCGACACAGTGCGATACTATCAGGAAAGGGCCTTCTTTGCCGCGGTGGACGAAAACAAGGGCCAATATGAATACTACCGGGACCTGGTGCGCAATACGCCATATACCTTTGCAGTGAGCCGTCCCGTTCCGCTCTCGTTCTCCACCATCGACCTCCTGTTTTCAGGCAAGAGCGAAGAAATTGACAGCGGCATATACAAGCTGCCCATAAGGTACCAGAAAATTCTGTCGGCAGTGGCCGAAAAGCTTGGCCTCCACCAGATAGCAGAAAGCCTCAAAGACAGGTCGTTGCTTTATGTAGAAGACGACATAGGGGAACTCCTGGAGATGAACCTGAGCGAGATGGAAGCCCGTCTGGGGAACGACATCCTTGCCCGCGAGGTGGCCCGGAAGAATGCCCAAATCCAAAAAGACACCATTATAACGGCTTTCCTGGTAATTGCCTTCCTGCTTGCCGCCATGGTAGTCCTGCTGCTTTATATGAGAAACCTCAAGCGAAACGAAGAGCGTGAGCGCAAGAGGGTGGCAGAAATCCAGGAGGCCAACGAGCGGGCAAGGAAGGCCGATGCCGCCAAGGACCGTTTCATGCAGAACATGACGCACGAACTCCGCACGCCACTAAACGCCATCACCGGCTTCTCCCAGCTGCTCACCATGCCGGACGGCACGTTCTCGCCGGAGGAGAAAGAGGAATTCGGCAATCATGTGGTGAACAACACAAAGATGATGACAATGCTGCTCGACGACCTTATAAACTCATCGGCCATGGACAGCGGCGGGTACAAGATAACCGAGGAAGACGCGGAATGCGGAGGAATTTGCCGCGAGGCCATCACCGCCGCCGAACACAGGCTCCAGAGCGGCGTACAGCTGCTTTTCAAGCCTGCGATGGAACTTCCTTTCGTGTTCCATACGGATCCCCTGCGCACGCAGCAGGTGCTCACAAATCTCCTTACAAATGCCTGCAAGCACACAAAACAGGGAGAAATACGGCTCGGCTGCTCTCTTGACGAAGCTCCGGGTTACATTTCTTTCTCCGTAGAGGATACGGGGCCCGGCATTCCCGAAGACCAGGCAGAACATATTTTTGAGCGCTTCGTAAAGTTGAATGACTTTGTCCAGGGTACAGGTCTCGGGCTCAGCATCTGCCGCGAGATAGCCAAAAAGATGGATGGACAGGTGTTCCTGGACACTTCCTACAAAGGCGGCTCACGCTTTGTCTTCCGGCTGCCGGTGGGGTGAAAACTCCCGGAGATTCTACCGACCGACGCAGGCAAAAGAAAAGCAGCAACTCCCTGAAGGTGCAGAGAGTTGCTGCCGTGATTTCGGATTAATTCATCTTATTCGCCTTGCAGAACATAGAAAGTGAATGTCTGATCCTTTATATTGATATTTATGGAAGTATAGCATCTCCAATCTGAGCTATTATAGACTCCTACATACCTTGATGTGGCGTCATTGAAAAGATAGCCTTGATCGCTAATTGTGAATAAACTATTATTGGTGTTTGTGCCAACCCTAACTCCGTTATTGGCGTCGGTACAATATAGTACGTCTGTTCCCTCCTTGCCGGCATAGAAGATGTAGCCGTCGATGCTATTGTCGCCTTCATCGACTATTGACGATGCCACCAAACGCCATTTCACATTATCTTTAACCGAGCCTGAAAGCGTTGAAACGCCACCTTCGGTCACAATTGTAACTTTTTCTGCGGAGGGGGCTGATGATGTTCCGTTTGCATTTGTCATTGCATATGAAGCTGTGCCGTTGGTTCCTACAATAACAAACACGTCAGTAGATGTTATATCTGCAATGTCTGTAAGTTTCCACACTTCCGTAGCTGCAGCCGTTACTTCGAGGTCGGTAATGGTGGTGATTTCGGAGTAGGCATAAGAACCGGAGTCAAGAGAAGTATTGGCAGGAACAGCCTGAACGGTCACTGTATAAGTGTCATTGACTAGATGCTCAAAAGTGGCCGACGTGGTTCCCTTAGAAATAACCTGAGGGGCCTGATCTGTGCAGGTTACTATATAACTACTGACATTCTCAGATTCGGCATCAGTCCAGCTGACAATGATGTTGGTACCGTCGACTGTTGCCTTTACGTCAGTAGGCGCTTCAACTGCTTCTTTGGCCTCTCCCCAATAGAAATCAACTTCGTCAAGATAGACGGCTCCGTTGGAAATTATGCCGACATATGCGAAATACTCAGTTGCGGAGATTTCAGTTGACCCATTAACGATTGTTCCGATTTCGGTGCCGCGCAGGTTCTCATCGTAGAGGTCGGCTGCGCTTCCGTAAGGGGCGTTTTTCCCGTAGACGGTAAGTGTTCTTTCTGAAGGTGTGGATGAATTCCAGTTGGCAACTACTTTTTTCAAATAACCTCCGGAAGTTGTAGATACAATTCCGGCAGGAGATTGGGCACGAATCTGAATATATCCATTGGTATTCTTGTTAGAATTTCCGGCGTAAACGGCATCAGTGTAATTCCCTTTAATATCGCTCCAGTCTGTATACCCGGAGTCTGAATTCATACCTATCTTTTCGTTTGTGAGCCAGTCATAATCTACCTCAGGTAAAGTGTAGGAGAATTGGAGAGTGGTCATCTTGCCGGCCTCAAAAGAGACATCTGAGGACATGGTTTTTGTTTTTGTCTGCTTACCGTTGTCTGCTGTGACAGAGAGGGTAAGAGTTTTGCCGGAGGCTACGGTGAAGGGCTTCACGGCAAGATAGAATGTTGCCTCGTCCCCTTGCTCAATTTCGCTTCCATCTTCAACCTGCAGAGTGGCGGTATTGCTCACATAATTAGTTCCGCTGTCGGTAAAAACAGGAGAATCTCCCACGAAATTGATATAGTAGGTACCGACAAGCGTCTCGCTTTCAGTTGCAAGGGAAACAGCTGTAACAGTGATATTTGATTCCAAATCATTGATGACGTTTACAGCAATGAGGGATGTCAGATGTGACATTGTAATTTCAGGCGTTGCATCTTTGGACACACCCGTTACCTTGCCGGCGACAGGGTAATTGGATCCCGCAATGTGCTGTGCGCTGTTATTGCCGTTTTGTGTCTGCTGCCCGTTGCGTCTGCTGCCCACGGTAACATAACTATCTTTCGTCCCTTCATTGGCCGGAGTAGATACGTTGGAGTTGTAGGGATAAACAGCATACCAGTCATACTTGTCCGCGGTGAGCGAAGAGGCGAGTTCACCTTTGAACGTGACGCTTGCTCCGTCTTCTTGTGCCTTAAAGGCTCCGTCGGAGACATACTCGGTGGAGCCTGCTTCGGCATGGAAGAGGTTCACCTGGTCGCCGGATGCCCAAAGGGTACCAAACTTGTCATTGGCAGTGGTCTTTGTGCTTGCATTGGAAGCAACGAACTCAAAAGGAATTCCGGTAGAGAGTTTCTCGGTAGTGACGGTCTGTTCTACCTTGTTGCAGCCGGAGAGGGCGATGGCAGCTACTGCCAGGGCGCCGAAAATCATTCTCATTTTCATGGTCACGCTGCTTTAAAATGTAATAAGTTCACCAGTGTCTTCCCAATCTTTAATTGAGAGTTCACCACTTTGGCAAATAACGCCTTCGCTCTGCACGGTGAAGACGCTCACTACAGGTTCGCTGTAGATTTCTTTTTGTTTCATAGGCATTAATATTAAGTGTTTGTGTTTCTTCATCATCCATTTAACGTCCGTTTTTGGGACAGGAAGCCTGTCACGAGGACGGAAAATTCGCAACTCACAAATTTAAGTATTCAAATTGTCTTAAACAAGAAGACAAAAAAATTTTAATAACGAAAGTTTCCCCTGTCCCAAAAACGGACATTTTTCGGATGCATAAATTCAAACGGCCTGTCGTTTACCATCAATATGCCCCTGTCGTTCTCCCGTGATCGTAAAAAACAACAATTTTTTAGGAAATGTTTTTTACGATTGGAATTTTCTTCAGATAAATCATATACTTTTACTATCATGACAACCTGAGTTATGTGTGACAGGAACATGGTATATGATTTTAATACTAAGAAAAATTTGCTTGGTAATAGGAAAAATCCTATCTTTGCAAAAGGGATGAGCCGTTGAATAGTTCTATGAAATACACGGAATTAGAAAAGAAACTCCGAAAGGCGGGATGCTTCGATACCGGAGCTCAGGCTAACGGCCATCCTATTTGGCACAGCCCTATTACAGGTGACTATTTCCGGATGAGTAATCATAAGAGCGAGGAGGTTGCTTCCGGAACCCTAAGTAAAATCTTGAAGACAGCGGGGCTAAAATAAGCTCCAGCCTTCACAACAGTATTGAGTCTTATGAAAAAAGTTAAGGTTTTTATAGAGATATCCACATACGGATTCTCTGCCTATATGGACGATACGCCTCTTAACTACGGCATTATTGGCGAGGGAAAAACGGTGGTTGAAACGATAGATGATTTCAATAAATCTTATGCCGATATGCGTAAGTACTTCGAAAGCGCAGGTAAGGAATTTGAGGAAATCGAATATGAGTTTTTCTATGATGTCGCAAGTTTTCTGGAGGAATACTGCAAGGCTTTCAGTCTGGCTGGTCTCGAGCGCATAACCGGCATCAGTCAAACCCAACTGGGCCACTATCTGCATGGACGCAGCAAACCCACGCGAAAGACAATAGACAAGATCCAGCTGGGCGTTCAGAAATTTGCCCGTGATCTTACTGCCGTTCGCTTCGCTTAGTTGCAGGCAGATCCAATATGCTTATCGGCTATGCAAGGTGCTCTACCCAGGATCAGACGCTTGACCGGCAACTGGACGCACTCGAACAGGAAGGCTGCGCACGCAGCACCCTCTACTCTTACCTTAAGGTATGTAAAAAGTAGCGGCGGGCGCTTTCCTGCTCTATTTTTCGCTGGTGAGCAAGCGGCTGGTACACAGACACTTACGTAAAAGTCCCTGCCCCAAATGGAGCAGGGAGAAAACGTCAACTTATTGATTGTCAGTGGGTTCCGTGCCACCCGGGGCAGGGAAACGGATCCCGGGAGAGCAAGCAAATGACCACAGTATGAAAACAGTAAGAGTGTTTATTGAGAGAGGGAAGGGAGGCTATTCTCGTGATACTTGAAGGAGCGGAAGTCGGCGGTGGCGCCCTCGGCGTAGAGGCCCAGCACAATACCCGTGAATCCGCCGGCCACCTCTGTGCTCAGAAGCTGGCAGTTCAGTGCGTCAAGCTCTTGCCAGAGCGAGCCGTCGGCCGAGACAAAAAACTTGTACAGAGCGCCGTCGGAGGTTATTTTTAGCCAGGCCGATGTCCCCGAAACCGGAAGGGAGGCGGCCTCGTAGTCTATGCTCTTGAGGGTGTAGTGGACCGCCGCACGGGATTTGCCGCCGCGGCGCACGAGGGAGAGTTCGGCGTGCCCGTCCTGAATCTGGTAGAGGGAGAAGCCGGCGTTGCCTTCGTCCTCCAGGGAAACGTGGACGACAGCCTCGATGTTCTCGCTTTCCTGCCGGATGCCCACAAAGGAGGGATGGTCATTGGCCGATAGCGGAGAGGCGCCCACTATGCGCAACCTTCCGCCGCCAACCGTATAGCGGGAGGAGTCGGGGTTCTGGATATGAATCCATTCAGGTCCGAGCGGCGAGTCGAAGGCATATTCCCGCAGCACCTCGCGGCGGGGCGCCGTGCCCTCGGTGACAGGTTTTCCGCCGTTCACTACAGGCCAGCCATCTTCCCACGTGACGGGTGCAATGAATGTCTCGCGGCCCAGGTGGTGAAAATCGCCGCCAAACCTGCGGTACCCAAGGAATACCATCCACCAGGAACCGTCGGCGGCCTGGACTAGATCCCCGTGCCCTGTCCCTTGGATCTGGCTCCCTTGCGCGGCCTTGTTGCAATGCGTAAGGATGGGATTGTGCGGGCATGGATCATACGGCCCGTACGGGCTGCGGCTGCGTGCGATGGTGAGAGAGTGTGCCAGTTCGGTGCCGCCCTCGGAGATGAGGAGATAGTACCATTTGCCTATTTTGTAGATGTGCGGTCCTTCCGGATATCGGCCTCCCATACCGTCCCAGATGTGTTTGGAGGGGGTGAGCTGTGCTCCGGTGGCAGGGTCTATCTCGCAAAGGACTATGCCCGCGGGGTTACTCACGAAATAACACTTCCCGTCCTCGAAGAGGAAGGACGGATCTATCCCTCCCTGCTCCAGATAGATGGGCTCGGACCACGGCCCGGCCGGGTCTTTGGCCGTGACGAAGAAGTTTTTGCCAAGCGTGACATTAGTGGTAATCATATAGTACAGCCCGTCATGGTAGCGGATGGTGGTGGCAAAAATGCCGGACCAGGAGCCTGACTGCGCCAGAGGAAGCTGTGATTCCCTGTCGAGCACATTGCCAATCTGCTCCCAATCTGCCAGGTTGCGGCTATGGTAAACGGGCACGCCCGGGAAATACTGGAAAGAGGAATTCACGATGTAATAATCCTCTCCCACCCGGCAGATGGACGGGTCTGGATGGAAACCGGAAATGATTGGATTGCGATACTCGAGCGTGGGGGCTACGGCGGCCGGACGCTGAGCGCACGCGGCCGCAAAAATGATAACGAGGGGGAGCAGCAATTTTTTCATACTTACACCCTTGAGGCAGAAAACGATTATTGTAGAACGAAGTCTTTATCAGAACAAAAAGCTACAGCGCCAGGTCTGTGAGCACTATTGCAGCCATCGCCTCCACGATAACCGGGGTGCGAAGAGCGAAGCACACGTCGTGACGGCCGGGGATTCCTGCTTTTGCAATGCTTGCAGTGGGTTTGAAAGCCACGCGGAACACCAGCGGATTGCCGTTGGTGATGCCTCCGTTCACTCCGCCTGCGTGGTTGGTAAGGGGAGGTTGGATGTGTTTGTGGCGGCCGCAGCAGTGGTGGGAAGATTCTTCGCCGTGGCAGCATTCGTGCTCCGGGAAGGGGTCGTTGTGCTCGCTGCCGCGCATCTCGGAAGCGGCAAAGCCATCTCCGAATTCGATTCCGCGAACGCCGGGAATAGAGAAAACGGCGTGAGAGACAAGCGCCTCCACGCTGTCCCAGAACGGCTCTCCAAGGCCGATGGGAAGCCCTGTCACCGTGCACTGCACAACCGCGCCGAGGGAATCACCTTCGGCCGCAGCGGCCTTGAGCGCATCGTCCCATGCCGACGGGTCCGTGAGCCCGCCGAGCTTGACAATCTCTGCGTTGAACTGCGCAAAATTGAGCATCTTCTTTGCGATGACGCCCGCTGCGACGATCCCCAGCGTAAGGCGCCCGCTGAAGTGACCGCCGCCGCGGATGTCGTTGAATCCTCCGTATTTGATGTTGGCGGTAAAGTCTGCATGGCCCGGGCGGGGATGGCAGCGCAGCTTGTCGTAGTCTTCACTGCGCGCATTCTCGTTGCGGAAAACAATGGTTATGGGGGCGCCGGTCGTGTGATTGTCACACACGCCGCTCACAATGACGGGAAGATCGCTCTCCAAACGCGGCGTAGTGCCAAGCGCACCGGCCTTGCGGCGGGAAAGGTCAGCCTCGAAATCGGCCTCGGAAAGAGGAATGCCGGGGAGGGCGCCGTCAACGGTAATACCCACGACGGGGCCGTGCGATTCGCCAAAAATGCTCACCCTGAAACGGTCTCCGAATGTATTCATAGCTTTTCAAACATTTCGTTAAAGGCGGGGAAGGACTTTCCCACGCAGTCTGTATCGTCAATGATAACGGGGGAAGATGCGCCCAGCGCGGCAACCTTCAGGGCCATCACCATGCGGTGGTCTCCGTGCGAGGTGAAGCTGCCGCCCCTCAGGAGATTGCCCGTAAGAATTCTTTCCGTGAGGCCGATGCCTTCCACCGTCATCTGGTCCTCTTCAATTATTACGGGAACCCCCATTGCCTCAAGCATATCGGCTATAGCCGCAGCCCTGTCCGTCTCCTTGTGCCGCAACCTTTCAACCCCGCGGATGTGGCTGTGGCCGGGGCAGAATGCCGCCAGCACCGCTGCTATGGGGAATAGGTCCGGGCAATTGTTAAGGTCTGTGTCGAAAGCGCTTAACGGGGCGCGCTGCACGTGGATTGAATCTTCCAGTGCCGATATGCTTGCGCCCGCCTCAATGAGTATGTCAAGGATGGAGATGTCGGCCTGAAGGCTCTGGACATCGAGGCCTTTCACCTCTACGTCTCCAAATATGGCTCCCCCCACGAGGAAGGGTGCGGCGCCGGACCAGTCGGCCTCAATGGCGAACGACGCGGCCTCGTAGCGCTGGCCGCCGCGGATGTGGAAGTTCACGCCCGTTGCAAGGTTCCAGTCCTGAGAGTCAAGGAAATCCTCGCCGCCTTCTACCTCCGACGACATCTTCACGCCGAAGCGTTTGAGCACGTCGGCGGTGATGAAAAGATATGGGATGCTACGCGGTTCTTCAACGTAGAGGGCCGATTTCCCTTCACACAGCGGCAGCGCCGCCAGAAGGCCGGAAAGCAGCTGCGACCCGCCCTTGCCGGAGACTTCGGCCCGCCCGGGAATGAGCGGCCCGGCAACGGTGAGCGGCAGGAGGCAGTCGTTCTTCCTTGCGGCCTCCCCGCCCTCCGGATACAGGCGCACGCCGTATGCCGCCATGATGTCGTGGGCGCCGGAGAGCGGCCTTCCGAGGAGTGTTTTCTCCCCCGTAACGCGAACCGGCGTAGAAGATATGGCCGACAGCACCGGAATCATAAGGCGCGTGAGGAAGCCCGATTCGCCTGTGTGTATTTCATCCAGGGCTATGGAACCGGGCGCGGCGCCGATTCCCTCTATAGTGAGCACGGAGCCGTCAACGCTCACTTTTGCGCCCATCGCCCGCGCAACCGCAATTGCGCTTTCGTTGTCTGAGCAGGGCGTGTATGCCGACAGGCGGGACGTCCCGACGGCGAGCGCGGCGGCAATGATTGAACGCTGTGCAAAGCTCTTTGAGGAGGGCATCGCCAGATTTTCCGCCTTCACAAAACGGAAGTTTCCGTACACGGCCTCCCGCATCTTGTCCATTGGCCACTGGCCCGGTGCGGCGGCGTCCTTTTCAGAAAGGGCAGCGTATGTGAACGGGGCGCCCAGGCGGAGCGCTTCAAGCCTTGAAGGCCTTCCCTCTTCGCCCATTGCAAACGCAATGAGGGTGCCGGGCGCGGCGTCTTCATAAAGGGCGGCGAGGGTGTCGTTATCGGCCTCAGAGTGCGCCGTGGTGACTATTTTCACAACTTCGCCTCCAAAGGTGCGGGCCCTTTCCATCATGGACTGCAACACTTGGAGCGAAGGTGTCTCTTCAAAATTGTGGTAGGAGCGAATGAGTACGGTTCCATACTCACGGCAAGCCTCGCGGATGCGCCTTCCGACGGCGGCGGGAGCTTCCATTTCAAGGTCGGCATACTTTGCGCCGGCCTTTATGGCCCTCTCCAGCAGATGTGGTGCGGCGGGCTCTTCGCTCAGCCGGCATGTTGCGATGAGCGGCACGTCGGTAGAAGAGAACAGTTCGTCTATGTCTTCATCTTCCAGCGGGCAGCGGTCCAGGCGAATCTCCGCCATTTCCACCGTCCGGAGTATGCTCAGAATTTCACTGAGTTCTTTATTCTGAATACTTACGCAAATCATCGATTGCTTTTTCTACGGTCATTTCCTTAATAAACGGTTTTCCGGGGGCTTCGAGGAGGATGAATTTCACCTTTCCGCCGCCGGCCTTCTTGTCCAGGGCCATGGCTTGTGCCAGTTCTTCTATAGGGTACGGGCTTTCCGTTGGAAGGCCTGCGGCTCTGAAATCGGCCTCCAGGCTATTTGCAAGGCCCTTTTCTGCAAGGCCTTCAACCTCTGACACCTTGGCGGCCATTATTATGCCCATGGCAACAGCCTCGCCGTGGAGGATGTCATGCCCGCATTTCTGCGCCCGGTGCTCTATTGCATGGCCGAAGGTGTGCCCCAGGTTGAGCAGGGCCCTTTTGCCGTGCTCGAAGGGGTCTTCGGCCACGATAAGTCCCTTTATCTTTGCAGCCTCATGTGCAAAGAGTGGCAATTTTGCACCCGTAACAGCTTCTTTGTAGGCTGCGCCGTTGCCAATAAGGAAGGTTTTGAGCATTTCTGCAACGCCGGCGCGGAGTTCCCTTTCCGGCAGCCCTTCGAGGGCCGATGGCACAATATAGGTTGCTTCCGGCATGTGGAACGCGCCCACCATGTTCTTGTAGCCGCAGAGGTTGGCGCCCGTCTTGCCGCCGATTGCCGCGTCCACCTGCCCGACGAGGGTGGTTGGCAGCGCCGCCCAGCGTATCCCGCGCTTGTAGATGGCTGCCGCGAAGCCCGCAAGGTCTGTGGTTATGCCTCCGCCAATAGCGAGAAGCAGCGCGCCGCGCGTTGCGCCGCCTTCTAGCAGCTGCCGCACAATGCCCTGCACCGTCACCATCGTTTTGAGGGCTTCAGACGTTTCAATTGCGATAACCCTTTTCACGGACGGCAGCTCCGACGCCACTTCTTCCGCAATTTGTGCCACGTTCCTGTCATGCACCACGTAGAGTTCGGCCTCCGTGCGGAGGAGGGCGGCTACATGGGCAATCGAACTGCACGGGACTATGTTTACATTAGCTTCCATAGCGCTTTTTCTATTTCTTCTTCCCGGCCTTCCGGGATAACGGGTGCGAGGAAGGAAAGCATCTGGAGGCGCTGCGCCTCGTCCATGGGAATGCCTCGGGAGCGCATGTAAAACAGCTCGTCCTCGTTCAGCTGGCCCACGGTGGCCCCGTGGGAGCACTTCACGTCATCGGCATAAATCTCAAGCTGCGGCTTTGTGTTCACCCTGGCCTTGCTGCCAAGGACTATGTTGTGGTTTTCCTGATATGCTTCCGTCTTCTGGGCATCCGGCGCAACCACTATCGTGCCGGAGAAATTCACCTCGCTGGCGCCTCCGGCAATGCCGTTTACAAGCTGAGTGCTGCTGCACCCGGGCGCCTTGTGATGAATTAGGATGCGGAAATTCACCTTCTCCGTGCTCCCGCAGAGGTAAAGGGCCTTGATGTGCGCCTGGGCTCCCGGCTCCTCAAGGTCTATGGACAGGTCTATGTCCCTGCTCTCGCCGGGAAGGACAACAAATTCAAGCTTGAGGACCTCGCCGCCCTTAACCTTGTACTGCCCCTCCGGAGGCGCTATGTACTTGCCGTGACCCATGCTAGAACTGGTCAAAACCCTTTGATTCAATGGCGGCGATAAGCTCATTCCCGCCTGTTTTCACTATCGCTCCGCCCTTGAGAACGTGCACGAAGTCCGGTTGCACGTACTCGAGGAGCTTGTGGTAGTGCGTTACTATTATTGCCGACTTCTGAGGGCCGCGCAGGGCGTTGACGCCGTCGGCCACAATCTTGAGGGCATCTACGTCAAGGCCGCTGTCCGTCTCGTCGAGGATGCTCAGGAGGGGGTTCAGCATTGCCATCTGGAATATCTCGTTGCGCTTTTTCTCGCCTCCGGAGAAGCCCACGTTCACTTCCCTTTTTGCAAATTCCGGCTTCATCTGCACCATGGCCATCTTTTCTTTCTGGAGTTTCAGGAACTCGCCGGCCTTTACTTCCGGGAGGCCGCCGGCCTTGCGTTTTGCATTTACGGCTGCCTTCATGAAGGCGGTTATCGTTACGCCGGGAATCTCGACAGGGTACTGGAAGCTCAGGAAAAGGCCCGCCCAGGCGCGCTCTTCCGGCGCCATTTCAAGAAGATCCTTCCCCATGAAAGTGACGCTCCCTTCCGTAACGGTGTAGCCCGGCCTTCCGGTGAGGATGGCGGCAAGGGTGCTCTTTCCGGCACCGTTCGGCCCCATTATGGCATGTATTTCTCCGGGGCCGATGGTAAGGTCCAGCCCTCTGAGGATTTCCTTGTCTTCAACGCTTGCGTGAAGGTTTTTTATCTCTAACATATCAGGCATCTTTCTTATACAGTTTGGCCCAGCTTACGAGGGACCATATTCCGTTCACAAGGTATAGGCCGCAAACAATGGGCATGAAGATGTTTCCCACGCTTATGTGCAGCCATATCTGGGTTATGTTCACTATGAGCCATACTATCCAGCAGTCCCATTTCTTGAGGGATGAGAGCAGCTGCGCCAGAAGGATGAGCGCCGTTACCACCGAGTCAAGGTAGGGATGCGGATCGGCCGGGAAAAGGCGGTCCAGCAGAAGGCCCCAGACAAAGGCGACAATGAGTGCGCTCCCCGCGGCGATGATTCTTTCCGGCCAGCTTAACATGCTCACCTTGAGGGATTTGCTATCCTCGGAGGACTGCTGCTTCGGGGCCGGATGTGTCCAGCGGTAGTGGCCGAGGATATTTATTGCCAGGGACACCGGCTGGAGCAGCAGGTTTGCATACAGGTTGCGGCTGTAGAATAGGAAGAACAGGGCTATGGTATAGAGATACCCAACCCAGAAGTTGTACTTCGAGTTTCGGCCCGCAAGGAATACGCAGGTGAGACCGAGGACGGACGATATGAGGTCCAGGGGGTTCATCCTACGGAGCCTTCAAGTGACACTTGCAGAAGCTTTTGCGCTTCTACGGCAAATTCCATCGGCAATTTTGAAAGGACTTCCCTTGCATAGCCGTTCACTATGAGGCCCACGGCCTCTTCGGGGCCAATTCCCCTCTGCTGAAGATAAAAGAGCTGGTCCTCGGAAATCTTGGAAGTTGTTGCCTCGTGCTCCACCGTTGCCGCCGGGGTTTGCGACTGTATGTCCGGGAACGTGTGGGCCCCGCAGAGGGAGCCTATGAGGAGGCTGTCGCACTGAGAGTAGTTGCGCGCTCCGGTTGCGCCGGCGGCCATTCTCACCAGACCGCGGTAGCTGTTCTGGCTCACTCCGGCCGATATGCCCTTGGACACTATGCGGCTCTTTGTGCCGCGGCCAAGGTGTATCATCTTGGTGCCGGTGTCGGCCTGCTGGTGGTTGTTGGTGACGGCAACGGAATAGAATTCCGACGAGCTGAAATTGCCCTTCAGGATTGTTGAGGGATATTTCCAGGTGATTGCGCTGCCTGTTTCCACCTGCGTCCAGCTAAGGTGGCTGCCTTCGCCTTTGCAGATGCCGCGCTTGGTGACCAGGTTGAGGATGCCGCCCTTTCCTTCGGCGTCTCCGGGATACCAGTTCTGCACCGTGGAGTACTTTACGTCGGCCCCTTTTTCAACGATGATTTCCACCACGGCGGCGTGGAGCTGCTGCTCGTCCCTCATGGGCGCCGTGCAGCCTTCCATGTAGCTCACGTAGGAGTCTTCGTCGGCAACTATGAGCGTCCTTTCAAACTGCCCCGTGCCGCGTGCGTTTATCCTGAAGTAGCTGGAAAGTTCCATCGGGCAGCGCACGCCTTTTGGGATGTAGCAGAAGGATCCGTCGGAAAAAACGGCCGAATTGAGTGCGGCAAAGTAGTTGTCCGTAACGGGAACCACGGAGGCGAGGTATTTTTTCACGAGGTCTCCGTGCTCTTTTACTGCCTCGGAGAAGCTGCAGAAGATGATTCCCTTCTCCTCCAGGGTTTTGCGGAAAGTGGTGGTCACAGACACGGAGTCGAACACGGCATCTACGGCAACAACGCCCGCCAGGGCTTCGCGCTCCTGGACGGGGATGCCCAGCTTTTCGAAGGTTTCGGCAAGTTTGGGGTCAATTTCCTTAGGCCGGTCCTTGTCTTTTTTGGGCGCTGCATAGTAGATGATGTCCTGGAAGTCTATCTTTGGCATGTCCAGGTGCCCCCACGACGGCTCTTTCATGGCGCTCCATGCGCGGAGGGCCTTAAGGCGGAACTCCAGCAGCCACTGAGGCTCTCCCTTGAGGGCCGATATGCGGCGCACGATATCCTCGTTCAGTCCCTTGGGGATGAACTCTTGCTCTATGTCCGTCACGAAACCTTCTTTGTATTCTGCGTTAGTGACCTGTTTGAGTATATCTTCTGCCATAAGAATACAAAGATACGAAAAAAATCCTTCACTGTGTTGTGGCTTTTTCCCTGTCCCAGGTGGAGCGGATGTGACTGACACACAGCACCTTACGCAAAAGTCCCTGCCCCAAATGGTGCAGGGAGAAAACGTCAACTTATTGATACTCAGGAGGTTCCGCTCCAGTCGGGGCGGGGAAACAACCGACCTGCCGCGGGGAAACAGCCGACCTGCCGCGGGGAAACAACCGACCTGCCGCGGGGAAACAGCCGACCTGCCGCGGTACCTAGCAGTACATGCCGCCGTTGACGGCGATGACCTGACCGGAGACGTAGGAGGAGAGGTCGGAGCCCAGGTAGAGGGCGGTGTTGGCAATTTCCTCGACGGTGGCGCCACGGCCGAGAGGTATAAGTTTAATGAATTCGTCCTTCACGGACTGGGGAAGGGCCTCTGTCATCTCCGTGAGGACGTAGCCGGGGGCGATGGCGTTGGCACGGATGCCGCGCGGCCCCATCTCCTTTGCAACGGACTTGGCCATGGCGATGAGGCCGGCCTTGGAGGCTGCGTAGTTCACCTGACCGGGGTTTCCCGTCTGGCCCGCGATGGAAGCCATGTTTATGATGCTTCCGCTCCTCTGACGAGCCATCACCGGAACAACCGCGTGAAGGAAGTTGAAGGCCGATTTCATATTCACGGCAATCACGGCGTCCCACTGCTGCTCGCTCATCCTCATCACGAGGCCGTCTTTGGTGATGCCGGCGTTGTTAACAAGGATGTCAATCCTTCCGAAGTCCTCAACCACCTGTGCGACAACCTCCTGCGTCTCGTCAAAGCTGGCGGCGTTGGATGCATACCCCTTCACTTTGTGGCCGAAGGCGGCAATCTCTGCGATGGTCTCCTCTGCCGCTTCGTTAATCACAAGGTCTGTAAAGGCCACATCGGCCCCTTCCGAGGCATATTTAAGCGCGATGGCCTTGCCTATTCCGCGCGCTGCACCCGTAATGAGCGCTACTTTTCCATCTAAAAGTCCCATTATTTTTTTCGTTTTTCAATTGCAGAAACAAGGTTTATGGCAACGGTGCCAAGTATTCCGGCGCATAGCGAGCCCATAAGGACGGCTATCTTGCCGGCGTCGCGGAGATGCTGCGTAACCTCGGGGGCAATGTCCGGCCCCGCGAAGGACAGCGTATCTACAAAAATGCTCATTGTGAAGCCGATACCGCCAAGGCACGCAACCGCCATGAGCATGGGCCAGGAAGCCCTCGAGGGCATTGCGCCCACCTTGCACTTGATGGCAATCCATGACGCAAGTGATATTCCCAGCGGCTTGCCGAGCACCAGTCCAAGGAAAATGCCCATCCCGACGGAACCCAGCGCCGGGTCTATGTGGAACACGTTGAAGTATGAAGGATCTGTGATTTCAACGCCCGCATTGGCCAGGGCGAATATGGGCATTATGAAGAAATTCACGATGGGATTTAGCTGATGCTCAAGCCTGTAAGAGGGCGGTATCGTTTTACGCGTAAGGCTTGTCAGGCGGCGCAAATAATGCCTTTCGGGGCCGTTGGGGAAGGTTTCCGACGTCTGGACGCTTTCGGCATCCACAAGACCTTCATAAAGGATTTTTGCACGCCTGTGGAACTTGGCCTTGTTGTAGCGGGCTTCCATGGGGATGAGCATTGCAATGACAACTCCCGTCATGGTTGCGTGAATGCCGCTGTAGTAGAACAGGAACCATACTATGATGGCGGGAACCACATAGAACCCCACCCTCTTTTCGCCCATCTTCTTCATGAGGGCTACGAACAGTATCACCAGAATAGCTACGGCCAGCAGCGGAAGATTGATAGACCCTCCGTAAAACAATGCCACGACGAGGATAGCTATAAGATCATCGGCAATTGCGAGGGCGGTGAGGAATACCTTGAGCGATACGGGAACCTTGTCGCCCAGAATTGAAAGTATTCCCACTGCGAAGGCTATATCCGTCGCGGTTGGGATACCCCATCCGGAAGACGCGAGCGTGCCGTGATTCACAAACGCAAAAATGAGCGCAGGAGTCACTACGCCGCCGAATGCGGCAATTACCGGGAGGATGGCCTTCTTGAAGGAGGAGAGCTCCCCACACACCACTTCGCGCTTGATTTCCAGACCCACGGTGAAGAAGAAAATGACCATGAGGATGTCGTTGATGAACTTCTCGACGGTCATCCCCCGGGGGAGGAACCAGTCTATGAGCCCGTCCGGGGAGGCGATGTGGATTGTAAACTCCGTGTGGAGGAAGTTATGGTAATACTCCTTCGTGAACGGCAGATTTGCAAGCAGCATTGCGACAACAACGCAGGCAAGAAGTACAACACCGTTGGCCCAGGGCTGTTTTTTGAAACTGTCCTGCGATACCTTGAAATTGTGGACCTCTTTATTCCACCAATAAATCGGGATGAGTGCCATGCTAGCCGTGAATGTATTTATACTGTTCCGGGGTGAGCGTGTCTATCTCTATGCCCCAGTGGGAAAGTTTGAGAAGCGCCACCCTTCTGTCTACCTCTTCGGGAACGAGGTTGAGCTTTTCCTTCAAGAGTCCCTTGTTCTCTACCAGATATGCCGCACTGATGGCCTGTATGGCAAAAGACATGTCCATGATTTCTGCAGGGTGTCCGTCGCCGGCGGCAAGGTTTACCAGCCGCCCTTCGGCAATAACATAAACCGTGCGGCCGTTTTCAAGCTCATAGGCCTCGATATTCTGCCTTGCAGGCCTGTGCGAAACGCACATTTCCTTAAGCGCCGCCACTTCTACCTCAACGTCGAAGTGCCCTGCGTTGCAGCATATTGCGCCGTCCTTCATGCGCAGGAATTCTTCCGGGCCGATAACCTTCTCGCAGCCCGTCACGGTTATGAAGAAATCGCCCTCCGATGCGGCCTTGATCATTGGCATCACCTTGAAGCCGTCCATCACCGCCTCCATGGCCTTGACGGGATCAACCTCCGTCACTATGACATCGGCCCCGAGGCCCTTGGCGCGCATGGCAACTCCCTTTCCGCACCATCCGTAGCCGGCAACCACCACACTTTTTCCCGCAACGATGAGGTTTGTGGTGCGGTTGATGCCGTCCCATACGCTCTGGCCGGTGCCATAGCGGTTGTCAAAGAGGTGCTTACACTGCGCGTCGTTCACAAGCATCATGGGGAAGGCAAGCTTTCCGGCGGCATCCATGGCCCTGAGGCGCAGAATGCCGGTGGTGGTTTCCTCGCAGCCGCCGATAACGCCATCAAGCAGTTCCGGGAACTCTGCATGGATTGTTGAAACAAGGTCTCCGCCGTCGTCTATTATGATGTTGGGGCCGGCAGAGAGCACCCTTCGGATATCCTCGAAGTACTCTTCCCCGCTGCAGCCGTGGATAGCAAAGACGTTCATGCCTTCGCGCACCAGCGCGGCGGCCACATCATCCTGGGTGCTGAGAGGATTGGAGCCCGTGACGTACATATCGGCCCCTCCGGCGGCGAACACCTCGCAAAGACGGGCTGTCTTTGCTTCAAGATGCACGCTGAGGGCTATTTTAAGCCCCTCGAAGGGCTTAGTTGCCCGGAATTCTTTTTCGATGTCTTCCAGAAGCGGCATGTGGGCGCGCACCCAGTTCAGCTTGAGCTCCCCGCTCCCTGCGAGACTGATATCCTTAATGTGACTTGCCATAATCAAAAAGGCCCTTGATAACTAAGGGCCTGCAAAGATACAAAATATTTCCGTCACTTAGAATGCGTATATGATGATGTAGAACAGCATCACGGCGGCACAGATGAGCTTCATTCCGGTGCCGAAGATGAATCCGATGAAAGCCCCTATGGCCGATTTGACCGATGTTCCGGCATCCATTCCGGCAAATACGAGTTCACCCACGAATGCGCCCAGAAGAGAGCCCAGTACCATGCCGAGGGGCGGGTAGATTAGGCCAATGAAAAGGCCGATTATCGCACCCCAGCCACCGTATTTGGTGCCGCCGGTGATTTTTGTGAAGTAGGCCGGAACTATGTAATCTATGATACTCACCACAATCACGATACCAAGCCAGATGAGAAGGAACTTGGTAGAGAGAGGGTCTCCGGCTCCGTTTGTGCCGGTGCCCCAGATGTAGAGTACAAGCATGCCCACCCAGCTGACGGGAGGACCGGGAAGGCCGGGGGCGACGCTCCCGATGATTCCCACTACGCCAAGTACAATGGCAAGAATGGCGATAAATGTTTCCATGGCACAAAAATATTGTTTATATTTGGGGTAACAAAACTCAAGCCAATGTTTAAAAAAGAAGTATATGTGCGCCGCAGGGCCACGCTCGCCGCAAAGATGCAGGAGGCCGGAAGGCACGGCCTCATTCTCATGGTGGGAAACGTAGAGGCTCCCGCCCAGTACAAAGACAATTGCTACAAGTGGCGTCAGGACAGTTCCTGGCTTTATTATGTGGGCCTGGATGAGCCCCAGATGGCATTTATCATGGACATTGACAGCGGGGACGAGTGTCTCTTTGCCAATTCCGTAGACATAGACGACATAATCTGGATGGGCCCGCAGCCCTCCGTGCGCTCCAAGGCCGAAAGTGTGGGGATAGCCACATCGGCCCCCTACGGCTCCTTGCAGATTTATCTGGACACCCATGTGAAGGGCCGTCCGGTGCATTTTCTTCCGCCGTCAAGGTACTATAACACCATGTACCTGAAAAAGGTCCTGCCCGGCGCTTCCCCGTCGGAAGCCCTCATACGTGCCGTGGTTTCCATGCGTCTTGTAAAGGAAGACATTGAAATTGAGCCATCGACC
>FLNY01003116.1_pt1 | contig 56460 bp, 33 predicted proteins | sample 1140381 | NCBI WGS metagenome assembly FLNY01 (sample SAMEA3878172, study PRJEB12797) | bioreactor metagenome | biome: Moose rumen | place: Sweden | collected 2011-10
GGCACGCAGCTCACCGCGGGCCAGCGCCGGCTTCAGGATGTTGGCGGCGTCCATGGCGCCCTCGCCGCCGCCTGCCCCGACGAGCGTGTGGATCTCGTCGATGAAGAGCACGATGCGGCCGTCGGCACCGGTCACCTCGCTGATGACGCTTTTCAGTCGCTCCTCGAACTCACCCTTGTACTTCGCACCGGCAACCAAGGCGCCCATGTCGAGCGACCACACCTGCTTGTCCTTCAGGTTCTCCGGCACGTCGCCGCGCACGATGCGCCCGGCCAGACCCTCGACGATGGCCGTCTTGCCCGTGCCAGGCTCACCGATAAGGATGGGGTTGTTCTTCGTGCGGCGCGACAGAATCTGCAGCAGACGGCGTATCTCGTCGTCGCGGCCGATCACAGGGTCGAGCTTACCGGCGCGGGCCAGCTCGACAAGGTTCTTGGCATACTTCTCCAGCGCCTGATAGTTGTCGTCGGCCGACTGCGACTGAACCCTCCGGCCGCGTCGCAGTTCCAGAATGGCCTGTCGCATGTCGCGCTCCGTGGCACCGGCGTCCTTCAGCATGCGGCTGACCGTAGAGTTCACCAGGAGGAGAGCCAAAAGGATCGGCTCGCATGCGACATACTCGTCGCCCGTCTCGCGTGCAATATCCTGTGCCCGCATGAGCACTTTGTTGGAATCATTGGAGAGGTAGGGCTCGCCGCCCTCCACGCGTGCCAGGTGTTGCATCTCCTGCTCGCAGAGCGCATCAATCTGCTGTGGGTTGATGCCCAGTTTCTGAAACAGGAATCCCACCACGTCAGGTGCTTTCTGAAGCAGGGCGCTCATCAGGTGGACCGGCTCAATCGACTGCTGTCTGTTCTGCCTGGCCGTCAGCACAGCCTGTTGCACGGCTTCTTGTGCTTTAATTGTAAATTTGTCTAATGTCATAGCTGTTTGTCTCCTTTCTTTATTTTCTGAAATGTGTCCCACAAAAGCTGTGCCGACTATCTGCGTGCGACATAATGGCGGTGGCGGCCGTGTCAAGCTGTCAGCCCCCCCCCTTGGGCTATAGGGTTGCACGAGAACTCATTTGCGTTAAACTTTCATATTTTACGGGGAAGATTATGTGTAATGTCGGAAATAATGCGTATCTTTGCAAAAAGTTCATCCAAAACTGCGTATAGAAATGAAGAAATCTTTGTGGACCCTCATACTGCTGACATCAATGAGCATGAATATATTCGGACAGACATACACCAGCCTTTGGCGGCAGGTGAAGGAGGCTGAGGAGAAAGATCTGCCTCAGACGGAGCAACAGCTGTTGCGCCTGATTGTCGAAAAGGCTACCCGTGAGAATGTCTGCGGCCAGTTGCTGAAGGCTGAACTTCAGGAGGCCCGCGCCATGTCGCAGGTGGCCCCTGACTCGCTGGAGCCCGCCGTGCACCGCCTTGAGGCGCGTCTCGAGAATGCAACTGAGGCGCCGCGTAAGGCTGTCTATGCTGCCGTGCTGGGCTATCTCTATGAGAGCATCCCGCAGCTCGATCCTGACCGTCATGCTGAGATTTCCGCTGACTATTACCGGCAGGCGATGAGCAATCCCGACGCATTGGCTCAGGTGAAGGCTGATGAATACGAACCCTTCGTCGTCAGCGGAGCTGACAGTCGCTTTTTCGGCGACGATCTGCTCAGTGTCGTGGGCTGCGAGACCCGTCAGTATGCAGCTCTCCACCAGTATTATACGAGCAAAGGCAACCGTCGTGCAGCTTTGTTGACGGGCGTTGAGATGCTGCGTCTGGAGGAGCCTGCCGACATGCAACCCCTGAACAAGTCGCCTCACCTGCAACGCATAGACTCGCTCATTGCTGAGTATCAGGACCTGCAGGAGTGTGGCGAGGCCGCCATTGCCCGTTATGAGTTCATGGACCGGAAGACCGATGCCACGGCCGAGCTGAAGTGGCAGTACATCAACTTCGCCACCGACCGCTGGCCATCGTGGCAGCGCATGAACGAGTTGCGCAACCGCCAGCGCGACCTGACGTCGCAGATGTTCACGGCTGAATTCGGCGAGCTGAGCATCCCCAACCGCCAGCAGACCATCGTGCTGCGCAACCTGCGCGGCATCACCCAGCTCACCATGCGCGTCTACAGCGCCAAGGTGAAGGGCGACACCGAACTGTCGCCTGACAGCAACGATGACTACAAGAAGCTGAAGCCACTCATGACGCTCCTGCCGCACCTCACGCAGACCCGCACCTACGTGGGCAAGAAACCATACGAGCTGTTTGAGGATTCGCTCACGCTCGAGGGACTGCCCGCCGGTGTCTACGTGATTGAGATGGAGACTTCGCCACAGACGCGGACGTCGCGACAGTTCTACTATGTCAGCGACGTCCGGATGCTCGTGCTCGGCCAGCCCAGGAAGCAGATGCGCTACGTGGCCGTCAACGCTACCACTGGCCAGCCCCTCAAGGGCGCCAAGGTGAAAGTCACCACCTATCAGGGCTATAAAAAGCCAAAAGGCGTGCAGACCCTGACCACCGACCAGAAGGGCGAACTGCTCTACGACTGTAAGGACGAGCGACCCTCGCAGGCCTATGTCTATACCAGCGACGACCAGTCGTGTCCGCCCATGAATGCCTATGGCTATTATGGCTATTATGAGAACAAAAATACACTCAACAATACCTTCGTCTATACAGACCGCCAGATTTACCGCCCGGGCCAGACCATGCATGCGGCTGCCGTCTACTACACCACCCGCAACGGATTTGAGAATCAGGTGGCGGCCGATAAGAAAGTGACGTTTGACCTCCGTGATGCCAACCATCAGATTGTCTCGACAAAGGAGGTCACCACTGACCGCTTCGGTACTGCCTCGGTCGACTTCATCCTGCCCCAGAACAGTCTGTCAGGACAATACACTGTCAGCACCTTTGCCGGCTCCCACAATTTCCGCGTCGAGGAATACAAGCGGCCGTCGTTCGAGGTCGATATTCCACCGGTCTGTCAAGACTATGACGACGGTGACACCATTGTCGTCAGCGGTCGGGCCCGCAGCTATGCCGGTGTGTCAGTCCAGAGTGCCCACGTGAAATACATGGTTGTGCGCCGGTTGCCTTTCTGGTGGATGAACTATTCCTACTACTGGGAGCGTGGTGCATTCGGACACGGTCAGTCGGAAGAACTGATAGCCGAGGGCGAGACGACGACTGGAGCCGACGGCTCGTTTACAGTCGATGTGCCCATGGTGTTGCCGAAGACCAAGCACACCATGTTCTACAACTTCATTGTTACAGCCGACGTGACCGATCAGGCCGGCGAAACCCATCAGGGCCAGCTGACTCTGCCCCTTGGCAACCGCAAAACCGCCCTGACAGCCACCATTCCTGAGAAGGTGCTGGCTGAGCAGGACACGAAAATGGCCTTCCATCGACAGAATGCTGCCGGCATAGATCTCGATGCCACGGTGCGCTATCGGTTTGACGGCGGCAAGTGGCAGGAGCAGAAGACTAACACGTTGTTCCTGATCCCCCAAATGAAGAGTGGACAGCACACGATCACAGCAGTCTGCGAAGAGGACACGCTCGAACAGCAGTTCATTGTATTCTCGCTCGACGACAAGCGTCCTGCTGCCGAAACCGACGACTGGTTCTTCGCTTCCGCCCAACAGTTCCCCAACGACGGCACGCCCGTGACTGTTCAGGTGGGCTCCAGCGACAAAAATGTGCACATCGTCTATGCCGTCTTTGCAGGCGAGCGCATCCTCGAGAGCGGCACTGTGGAGCGCAGCAATGAACTGCTCAACCGTAAGTTCAATTACGACGAGACCACGATGGGCAGCGGCGTGTTGCTCTGCTTCGCCTGGGCCAAGAATGGCAAGGTATATACCCACAATGCATCCATCAAGAGACCTACACCCGACAAGAACCTGAGGCTTACGTGGAAAACCTTCCGCAACCGCCTGGAGCCCGGTCAGCAGGAGGAGTGGACACTGACTGCACTGACTCCGGAAGGTACGCCTGCCGATGCCCAACTGCTGGCCACCCTCTACGATAAGAGCCTTGACCAGCTGGTGCCTCTCTCGTGGAGCATTGTGCCTCATGAGAACCTTCCCTTGCCCAGCACCCACTGGACCTACGTCGATCGTGGCGTCGGTGTGCTCAGCGGTTATCACCATCTGGGCTCACTCACTGTCAACAACCTCAAATTCAGTTATTTTGATCACGAGGCCTATCCTTATATCTACAGCCGTTTCCATCCTATGCGTATGTATAAGGCTATGGCAGCTCAAGCATCTGTCGTCGATGGAATGGCGCTGGATGAGGTTGGAATGGTTGAGGAAGAAGCTGCAGAAAACGAAATTTCTGCTTTAGGCGTCGCTGCCAGTAAAAAGTCGAGAGCCACAGCCGACTCAGCGGACGAGGATACTGGCGGTGGTGGGGAACAGACTCCCGTGCAGATGCGCGAGAACCTGAAGGAGACGGCATTCTTCTATCCTCAGCTTGTAGCAGACAAGGATGGTCATGTCGTATTAAAGTTCACTCTGCCTGAGAGTCTTACCACGTGGCGCTTCGTTGGTGTAGCACACACAGAGGATATGATGTACGGCATGCTAACAGACGAAGCTGTGGCCAGCAAGGAGATTATGATACAGCCCAATATGCCGCGATTCGTGCGACAGGGCGACAAGGCTGTCATTCAGGCCCGTATCTTTAATACCGGCAACAAGACTCTCAGCGGCACAGCCCTGCTGCAAATGCTCGACCCTGCAACCGAAAAGGTTGTCAGCGAGCAGAAACGCTCGGTCAGCCTGATGCCTGACTCGACGCTCAGCGTCAGTTTCGATTGCCTCCCTGTCGACTCATGGCCAACGTTGTTGGTGGCAAAGGTGAGCGTCAGCGGACGTGACTTCAGTGACGGTGAACAGCACTACCTGCCAATCCTGCCCAGTCGCGAGCGTGTCACGGTCAGTGTGCCCTTTACACAGAATGAACCTGGTACGAAGACCATCGACCTTTCATCCATCCTGCCTAAAGAGCCTGGCAATAACGCTCAGTTGACAGTTGAATACACCAACAATCCTGTGTGGCTTCTGGCTCAGTCACTCTCCACCATCGGCCATCCTTATGACAATTGTTCAGTCTGTCAGGCAGCCTCGCTCTATACGAATACTTTAGGCAAGTTCATTCTTGACCAAAACCCCAATGCCAAGAATATTTTTGAGGCTTGGAAGCGTGAAAACGCTCAACTCACATCCCTCAACTCGCAACTTGAAAAGAATCAGGAACTGAAGGAACTCTTGCTGGGTGAAACACCTTGGGTGCTTGATGCTCAGCGGGAAAACGACCAGCGTCGGCAACTGGGTGATTTCTTCGATGAGAACCTGATGCAGCAGCGCCTCAGCTCGGCTGTCGAAAAGCTGAAGAAACTGCAGAACGCTGATGGCTCGTGGAGCTGGTGGCCAGGCATGCGCGGTTCTTCGTGGATTACCATCGAGGTGGCTCAGATGTTCGTACGGCTGAATGAGATGACCGGTCAGCATGACCAGTATGCCGCCATGCTTGACAAGGCTATGGGTTTCATTGGCAAGGAAATCGTTGAACTCGTCGACGAGATGAAGAAAGAGGAAAAGAAAGGTCATAAGCAGGCCTTCCCCTCGTTCAAGGCTCTACAGTGGCTCTATCTTGCTACTATCGACGGTCGCCAGTTGCCCGGCAATGTGCAGGAGGCCAATATCTACCTGCGCAATTTGCTGAAGAAGGAGACAAAGCGGCAGACTATCCTTGAGAAGGCTCTTTCCGCCGTAGTTCTTGCCAATCAGACCTATATTAAGAGTCTGAAGGAATATACCGTCTATAAAGAGGAAATGGGCCGCTACTATGACACACCTCGTGCGGGCTATTCTTGGCGTGACTATCGCATCCCCACACAGGTGGCCGCCATCGAAGCCTTGAAGCGGCTGACACCCGAGGATACGCAGACTATCAGTGAAATGCAACGCTGGCTGCTGCAGGAGAAGCGCACACAGGCTTGGGACACGCCGCTCAGCAGTGTCGATGCCATCTACGCATTCCTTAACGGCAACTCGCAGGCGCTGGCGCCGCAGGAGAAGACAGTCCTCAGCGTTGACGGACGTCAACTCGACGCCAGCGAGGCTACCGCAGGCCTCGGCTACATCAAGCAGACTCAACCAGCCGCTGGCGCTAAGACATTCACGGCCGAGAAGACTTCTGAGGGTACGAGTTGGGGCGCCGTTTACGCGCAGTTCATGCAACAGACGTCTGATATTAAAGATCAGAAGAATGGCCTCTCAGTAATACGTGAGATACTCCCTCTCAATCAGAAACTCCACGTCGGCGACCGCGTCCGTGTTCGAATCACCATTCAGGCTGACCGCGACTACGACTTCGTCCAGGTTGTTGACAAACGCGCTTCCTGTCTGGAGCCTGTTAATCAGTTGAGCGGCTATCGCAATGGCTACTATGTGACACCGCGTGACTGCACAACAAACTACTACTTTGACATGATGCCAAAGGGCAAACATGTCATAGAGACTGAATACTATGTTGACCGCCCGGGTATCTACGAGACCGGCACGTGCGTTGTGGAGTGTGCCTACTCGCCCGAGTTCCGCGGATTGACTAAATCGCAAACCATAGAAGTAGAATGAAACGCACATCCCTCATAATCGGCCTTTGCATGGCAGCTCTTGCCGTGCAGGCACAGAAACTGAGCATTAGCAAGACAACCATAGATGTGGGAAAGACGGGCTTCGAAGTGCCCGTCACCGCCACCTTTGAGCTTCGCAATAGAGGGCTCAAGAGCCTGCACATCACTGACGTGAAGGCTGATTGCGGGTGTACCAAGGTCGACTATCCGCGCAATCCTGTCGGCATGGGTGACCGGTTCACAATCTCGCTGACTTACGATGCCCGCCAGATGGGACACTTCCAGAAGCAAGTGGCTGTCTACAGCAATGCCACTAAGGCTCCAGTATATCTGAAAATGAAGGGCGTGGTCGTTGAGGAGGTGAAAGACTATTCGGCCACTTACCCTTATGACTTTGGTGGTTTGTTGGCCGACATCAACAACCTCGAATTTGATGATGTAAACAAGGGAGACCGTCGACAACTCGAAATCAATCTGATGAACAATACGGAGCGGACTTTGCAGCCCAACCTGTTGCATCTGCCGTCCTATCTTTCTGCGAACTGCACACCAGAGCGTTTGGCACCTAATCGTTCTGGTAAAATGACGGTTACGTTGCTCTCAGAGCACATCAACGGCTATGGTCTGACACAGGCTCCTGTCTACTTGGCTCAGCAGTTGGGTGACAAGGTTAACAGCGAAATAGAGTTGCCTGTTTCTGTGGTCCTCCTGCCCGATATGGCAGACGTAGCCCGCGACATGGCACCTCAGGTTCAGCTTACCAGCGAAACACTTGACCTTGGCATGCAGGGAGGCAAAAACTTAAAGACAGGCACCATCATTATAGCTAACAGCGGGCGCTCCGAACTAAACATCAAGAGCCTCCAGCTCTTCACTGGCGGCATGAAGGTGACGCTCGGCAAGCGTCAGCTGCAGCCTGGTGAAACCACGAAACTGAAGGTCTCCATCGACCGTGACGAACTGCTTCGTCAGCGTACCCGTCCCCGTGTGCTCATGATTACCAATGACCCTGACCATCCCAAAGTTATCATTAACCTCAATGTCAAATAAATGGAACATCCAGAGAACAGCAAAGAATATGCCGGGCTGCAAGTCAATAGTGGCGTTGAGCAGCCTTCCATCATCAACCCTTATCTGAAGCGTAGCCGCTTCCGCCGTCACGAGCTCACCGCAGCCGAGATGGTGGAGGGTATTGCCAAAGGTGACATCACCATTCTCTCGCAAGCCGTCACGCTCATCGAAAGTGTCAATCCTGCTCATCAGCAGAAGGCTCAGGAGGTCATCGAGAAGTGTCTGCCCTTGAGTGGAAATTCTGTACGAGTGGGCATCAGCGGCGTGCCTGGAGCGGGCAAGTCGACCAGTATCGACCAGTTTGGCATTCATCTGCTCAAGGAACGCGGCGGTCGTCTTGCCGTTCTGGCCATCGACCCTTCGTCAGAGCGCACTAAGGGCAGTATCCTCGGCGACAAGACCCGCATGGAGAAGCTCAGCGTCCATCCCGATTCGTTCATCCGTCCAAGCCCGTCGGCCGGTTCGCTCGGCGGTGTGGCCCGCAAAACCCGTGAGACCATCATCCTCTGCGAGGCCGCCGGCTTCGACAAGATTTTCGTTGAGACTGTCGGTGTGGGACAGAGTGAGACCGCTTGCCATTCGATGGTCGACTTCTTCCTGCTGCTTCAAGTGGCCGGTACGGGCGATGAGTTGCAGGGCATCAAGCGCGGCATCATGGAAATCTCCGACGGCATCGTCATCAACAAGTGCGACGGTGACAATGTCGACCGCTGCCAGATGGCCGCTCAGAACTTCCGCAATGCTCTTCACTTCTTCCCTATGCCTGAGAGCGGCTGGCTGCCCAAGGTGTTGTGCTACAGCGGTTTCTACGGTACGGGCGTTAAGGAAGTCTGGGACATGATCTATCAGTACATCGACTTCGTCAAGGCTAACGGCTACTTTGACTATCGTCGCAATGAGCAGGCAAAGTATTGGATGTATGAGACCATCAACGAGCAACTCCGTTTCAATTTCTATAACAACCCGCTTATCAGCCAGCAACTCAAGGGCGCAGAGGATAGTGTCCTGGCTGGTCGCAAGACCAGCTTCGTGGCTGCAGGCGATCTGCTAGATCTCTACTATGCACAACTTACAAATCGAAATTGATTCCGGCAGCGGCTTCTGCTTCGGTGTGACCACGGCCATCAAGAAGGCCGAGGAAGAACTCGCTGAGGGTCAGACTCTCTATTGTCTTGGCGATATCGTCCACAACGGAATGGAGTGCGAGCGTCTGCGCCAACTTGGGCTCATCACAATCACCCACGACGACCTGCAGCGTCTCCACGACGCCAAGGTGTTGCTCCGTGCTCATGGGGAGCCACCTGAAACATACGCCATAGCTCGTCAGAATAATATCGAAATCATCGATGCTACCTGTCCTGTGGTGCTTCAGCTTCAGAAAAGAATAAAAAAACAGTATGAGGGCGGCGACGGGGCTTCCATTATCATTTTCGGGAAAAAAGGTCATGCTGAGGTGCTTGGCCTGGTGGGACAAACCAATGGTGAGGCCATTGTCATCGAGAAGTTCGATGACGTGAAAAGTCTCGACTTCACTCACGACATCTATCTGTTCTCGCAGACCACTAAGAGCCTCGACGAGTTCCGTCGCATTATCGACTACATCCAGCAGCACATTGCTCCAGGCGCCACCTTCCGCTCCTTCGACACCATCTGCCGCTCCGTAGCCAACCGCATGCCGAATATCTCGGCCTTTGCTGCCAAGCACGACCTCATCCTTTTTGTCTGCGGGCGCAAAAGCAGCAATGGAAAGGTGCTCTATAATGAATGCCTGCGCGTCAATCCCAACACCCACCTCATCGAGGGGCCTGACGAAATACAGTCCGAATGGCTTGGCGGCATCACCTCTGTGGGCATCTGTGGAGCCACGTCGACGCCCAAGTGGCTCATGGAGCAATGTCGCGACGCTATCCTGAAACTATAACATTATCACATATTATGAAACGACTGACTTTCTTCACTATTCTGCTTTTTGCCGTCATGAGCATACAGGCTCAAGTCGGGGTCGTGCCTCGTCCGGCAATGGTCATTCATGACGCCAAACTGCGCGAATTGTCGCTCGAATCACTTAGGGGCATTGTGACTCCCAACGACGTCGACATGATGCGCAATGCGCAGTTCTTGAGCGACTATACAGGACTGCCAGTCGATAATCAACTCGACAAGAAGGCTGTGGCTGTACGCTTGCAGCTGAATCCTAGGATGACAGGCGATGAGGCCTACAACATTGTAACCTCTGAGCGCGGCATCACTATTGAGGGCCGCACGTCAGCAGGTGTGTTCTATGGAATTCAGGTGCTCCGACAGCTTTGGCCGGGCAGTACGTCGCTCGACTTTGGTACCCTGGCCTCTCAGCCGCGCTTTGCCTATCGCGGCATGCATCTCGACGTCGTGCGCCATTTCTTTAATAAAGATGTCGTGAAACGCTACATTGACATGCTTGCCTTTCATGGTATGAACCGCCTGCATTGGCATCTGACAGACGACCAAGGGTGGCGAATAGAAATCAAGAAGTGGCCGCGCCTGACGCAAATCGGTTCTATGCGCGACCGCACCGTCATTGGTCGCAACATGGGGATTTACGACCACACGCCCCATGGCGGCTACTTCACCCAGCAGGATATCCGCGAGATTGTGCGTTATGCACAGGATCGCTACATCACTATTGTGCCGGAAATCGATATGCCCGGCCACATGGTGGCTGCCTTGACGGCTTATCCGGAGTTGGGCTGCACGGGCGGCCCTTACGAAGTGTGGCCTGTATGGGGCGTCAGCGACGACATTCTCTGTGCTGGCAATCCGCGTGTCTATGATTTCCTGAAGGACGTTTTCAGCGAAGTGATGGAGCTCTTCCCGTCGAAGATTATTCACGTCGGCGGCGACGAAGCGCCCAAGGTGCGTTGGAAGGACTGTCCTCGCTGTCAGCAGAAGATTCGCGACGAGCATCTGCAGGGGTCAGAGAAACATCCTGCCGAGGAACTTCTGCAAGGCTACATGGTGCGTCGTATGGAGCGCTTCTTTAGCGAGCACGGTCGCCTGCTGATGGGATGGGACGAAGTGATGGACTGCGATGTGCAGAAGACTACACTGCTCATGAACTGGCGCGACTGGAAGGGCTATACTGACCCTGCCACAAAGGGCTTCGACGTTGTCCGTACACCCAATTCTACGCTCTATTTCGACCACTATCAGATTCCACAGGACACTTGGGGCAATGCCCTCCTCTTTGGCGGCTATTCACCCCTTGAGAAAGTTTATGCTTACGAACCTGCCGGTGCAGAACTGAGCGATGAGGAGCGTGCCCATGTCATCGGTGTGCAGGCCAATATGTGGACGGAGTATGTGGCTTATCCAGAGCTCATTGAGTATCAGGTGTTGCCGCGTATGGCTGCTCTGGCTGAGGTGCAGTGGCTCGCCCCGGAGAAGAAGGATTACGATGATTTTCTCAGTCGTCTGCCCAGTCTGTTCGACCGCTACGACGCTGAGGGTTGGAAGTATTGTAAGGCCGGGCTGAAGAAGTAGAGACCTATTTCATCACCTTTCGAGTCATCCCGTTTGCCGTCCGCTCTATCATCAGACCGCGAGTGGGCAAGAGTAGGGGGCGGCCCTGCAGGTCATAGTACGTAGAGCCTCCTGCCTTGAAGGCAGAGGTGAACTTAATGCCCTCAGTGGTCCCCTCGACGTGACCTTTCGCCACATTGACCACCCCTCCCGTGCGGGTGTCGATGAGCAGGGCGACGGCATGAAGGCACTCCTTGCGTTGCACCAGCGAATTCTTGCTGATGTCAATCCTGCGGACGTAGTGCTGAGGCTCGTCGGCCGTCAGGGGAAAGGAGATGCTACCCTCGATACCGTTCTCCACGCCGTCCACGAAGACAGGCACATGGTTGTATTTCAGTTTCATATGGCGCTCGCCATAGACAAATTCGTCGCACGCGGCAGCGTATTCCGTTTTCCCCACCAACGTGTTGGCTTGCAGCCAGTCAGCGTCGTCGCCCGTCAGGCTGTCGGCCGTCAGGACGAGCATCAGCTGGAAGGGCGATGCGTCGGCTCCGTAGCGGAAAGTGGTGACCACGTCGACGTCTATCAGTGTCAGAGCCTCGTCGGCATAGCTGGCCGCAACGTCCAGGTCGGCAACAGTCTTCTGCTGGAGCGCCCAGTCGACTACGATGTCAGCACCATATTCATAATATAAGCCCACGCCGCCGTAAGGGTCGCAGTCAATCATCCTGTCAACCGAGCATGAGGGTCGTCCGCCCATGCGGCTGCTCAGCGAGCGTGCGAAACTGCTGCCGTCGTAGGCCGCCAGCCGCATGGGCTCAGAGTTGTCGCCCCCGTGAATGGCAATACCGACAAAGCGGTCACCGAAGGTCTGCTCCAGCAAGTGCATGCCCACCAGTCCGCGTGGACAGTTGGGGCACCACGTGCCGGTCAGCTCCTCCATCACCGTGCGCTTCAGCGGCGTCTGGCTCAAGGCAATAAGAGTACCATTGCCCGTCGGTGCAGTGTTCTCGTTCGGCTCGCCGTTCACCTTTGTCACCCTGACCTCGCAGTTGAAACTACGCGGATAGTTCAGCAGTTCCACCTCGACGGGCAGCACGAAGGGCATGTCCAGTTCCTCAACGGGCTGGCTGAGCTCCACGTGGTGTTCCGTCTGCTTGGCACCGTCGAGACTGACCTCATAGTCGAGGCTTCCAATCGTGTTTATACCTTCGTTAGAGAGCGTCAAGTCAATCGTCGTTGAGGCTCCAGGAGCCAGAATCTGTTCGTCGAATGAGGTAGCCGTCACTGAGTTCATGCCGATGCGTGCTCCGCTGACCATCAGCTGCATGGCCAGTGGGCCGTTGGTGGCCTCGCGGTTCTGCCAGTCGACGAAGCAAGTGTTCGCACCGATGCGCGTGCTGCTGCCGGCCGTGATCAGGTGGCAGGCGCCTGAGGTCTTGATGCTATATCCTACGTAGGCATTCGCATAGCGGTTGGTGGCGGGCAGTATGTCAATCGGCTCGTCGAACAGGATGACAGTCGGTTCGCCGTCGTGCTCCAAGTCGCGCAGTTCGCTCATCTCAATGTTTTTCTTGGCCATATCAGGCTCTGCGTCGCCGCTGAACTGGCGGAAAGAAATCCAGATGCTGGCTTCGGTGACGACCGACTTGTCGCTCAGCCAGAAGCGCAGTCCGTGGATTTTCCCGTCGACAAGCAGGATGTTCTCAGGCGTGATGCGGAGGGCGCAGTGCGTCGTGCCGCCCACGATGTCGACAGAGTTTTCTGTGGGCATCGACGTGTTCCAATAACCCCACCATGTTTGGGCCTGAAGGGCGGTAGCAATCAGCCAAAAACATAAAAAAAGCAGTTTCTTCATCCTTGTTTACTATTATTTTGCTGCAAAGATACATATTTTCCGCGGAAAATTAGTAACTTTGCACCCGATTTTTTAGAACAAGGAACAAATGCAAGACATTCGCAACATTGCTATCATAGCACACGTAGACCACGGCAAGACGACGCTCGTCGACAAAATGATGCTGGCCGGCAACCTTTTCCGCGAGGGCCAGAACCTTTCAAACCAGGTGCTTGACGCCAACGACCTGGAGCGCGAACGTGGTATCACCATCCTCTCGAAAAACGTTTCTATCATTTGGAAGGGCGTGAAGATTAACATTATCGACACTCCGGGACACTCCGACTTCGGTGGCGAGGTGGAGCGCGTGCTCAACATGGCCGACGGCTGCCTGCTGCTCGTCGACGCATTCGAAGGTCCCATGCCGCAGACACGTTTCGTCTTGCAGAAAGCCCTGCAGATAGGTCTGAAGCCCATCGTGGTGGTCAATAAGGTCGACAAGCCCAACTGTCGGCCGGAGGAGGTCTATGAGATGGTCTTCGACCTGATGTTCTCGCTCAATGCCACTGAGGACCAGCTCGACTTCCCCGTTGTCTACGGCTCAGCCAAGAACGGCTGGATGGGCGAAGACTGGCGAACGCCTACTGACAATATCACCTATCTGCTCGACAAGATTGTAGAGGTCATCCCTGCCCCTCAGCAGCTGGAGGGCACGCCCCAGATGCTCATCACGTCGCTCGACTTCTCGAGCTATACGGGCCGCATCGCTGTGGGTCGCGTCCATCGTGGCCAGCTGAAGGACGGTCAGCAGGTGACCATCGCCCATCGCGACGGTTCGCAGGAGAAGACCAAAATCAAGGAGTTGCACACCTTCGACGGCATGGGCCACCATCGCACCGACCAGATTGACTGCGGCGACATCTGTGCCGTCATCGGTCTGGAGAAGTTTGAGATTGGCGACACCATCTGCGACCTGGAGCAGCCTGAGCCGCTGCCGCCCATCGCTATTGACGAGCCGACGATGTCGATGCTCTTCACCATCAACGACTCGCCATTCTTCGGCAAGGAGGGTAAATACGTCACCAGCCGTCACATCAACGACCGACTGGAGCGTGAGCTGGAGAAGAACCTCGCCCTCCGCGTAGAACCCTTCGAGGACGCCACCGACAAGTGGATTGTCTCGGGCCGCGGTGTGCTCCACCTCTCAGTGCTCATCGAGACCATGCGCCGCGAGGGCTACGAGCTGCAGGTCGGCCAGCCGCAGGTGATCTATAAAGAGATTGATGGCCAGAAGTGCGAACCCATCGAGGAACTGACCATCAATGTGCCCGATGAGTTCGCCTCAAAGATGATCGACATGGTGACGCGCCGTAAGGGCGACCTCACCTCGATGGAGAGCCAGGGCGAAGGGCTACGGGTAGGCGAGCAAAGCTCGGGGATGCGCACCAACATCGAGTTTGAGATACCCTCGCGTGGCATCATCGGTCTGCGCACCAACGTGCTCACCGCCTCGCAGGGCGAAGCCATCATGGCCCACCGCTTCAAGGAGTATCAGCCCTACCGCGGCGAGATTGAGCGCCGCGTCAACGGTTCGATGATTGCCCTCGAGACCGGCACGGCTTATGCCTACGCCATCGACAAGCTGCAGGACCGCGGTAAGTTCTTCATCGATCCGGGCGAGGAGGTCTATTTCGGTCAGGTCGTCGGCGAGCACGTCCACGATAACGACCTCGTCATCAATGTCTGCAAGGCCAAACAGCTGACCAACGTCCGCGCTTCGGGCAGCGACGAGAAGGCCCGTGTCATCCCGAAGGTCGTGATGAGTCTTGAGGAGTGTCTGGAGTACATCAAGGCCGACGAACTCGTCGAGGTCACCCCCAAGTCGATGCGCATGCGCAAAATCATTCTCGACCACGACCAGCGCAAGAAAGCCAATAAGTCATAAGTATTTTATAATAATAAGAGGGTGCGCAAAAGTTTGCAAACGAAGGGTTGTGAACTTTTGCGCACCTTTTTGTTTGGAAGTTTCAGGGAAAGTGTGTAATTTTGCAGCGTCGATATGACACAACATGTTTAATTCTAATAAATAAAAAAGGTATGAAAAAGACAATGATGATGTTGGTGGCCTGCCTGATGATGGCATTGACCGCTACGGCTCAGGGCGTGAAGATTAGCCCGAAAATGGAGAAAGGAATGAAGAAGGTCTATCAGATTGAGACGACCATCAATGCCGCTGGCAAGGAAGTGAAGGTCACGGCTAAGCAGACCTTCGAGGTGGTTGACTGTCTGGCCGACGGCTATCTGCTGACGAGCATGACCGAGGATTTCAAGAGCAATGCTGACGACGCCGACCTGACGAGCCAGCTCATGACCATGAGCATGCAACTGATGAACGGTGTCGGTCCGACCCTGAAGGCAGATGCCGACGGCAAGGTGACGGGCATCACCAATTTTGCCGAGATCAAGCAGAAGGCCCTTGAAAGTCTCGACGTGACGCTCAACCGGATTTTCGAGAAGCATCCCGAGGCAGCCCAGATGGTTCCGCGCGAGATGCTGGTGAATCAGGTGAGCGGCCAGCTGACCGAGGCAAGCGTCGTCAACAGCATGCTAGAGGCCTCGAGCGTGCTGGCCCTCAACGGCAAGACCGTGGCCAACGGTGCTCAGGAGAGCTTCACCAACCAACAAGGCTTGAAGATGCAGCGCATGTACTTCCTGACGAAGAAGGACGGTTCGGCTGTGACCACGAGCGCCAAGATGAACATGACGAAGGACGAACTGAAGGAGATGATTATTGCCCAGGTGACCGCGACGATGCCCGATCAGGTGGAGATGATCAAGCAGAACATCGACATGATGATGGGCCAGATGACCTTCGACGCCACTGAGAAGGCTAACTATGAGCTGGGGGCTGACGGCTGGGTGCGCATGCTGACACTTGAGGATTCTACCGACGCCATGGGACAGAAGAACTCGTCGACGACCACTATCCGTCTGGTGGAGTAAACGACTGTCATTTATATTGACAAATTTAATTTGTATTTTAGAGAAGCGGAGCTTTTTGACTCAAGAAACGCCCCTTTTCGATTCAAAAAGGGGCACTTCTCTTCACGAAAAGCGCCGTTTCTTTTTGATGTGTATCGTAAAATACTGATTGTCAGTCGTTTGTGGAATAACGGCCGTTAATTCAGAATTTGCTTTACAAAATGGCGGTTATGCGTCGGCAAAAATCCTGCCGTCGTCGAGGGTAATCAGGAGCTTTGTGTATTCCGAGTGGAAATCGTGCTGCAGGCGGTCGAGATAGCGGCGCGATTCCCACTTGCACATAGGCAGGTCGTGGAGCAGGTAGTTGCCGCAGGCTTCGGGCCTTGTGGCGGGCACTTCGTCCTGCGTCAGTATCCATTCAAGGCAGCGGATGGTCAGGCGCCGCATGTCTTCGACGCTGTAGTTGCCCGTCATGATGATATACATGCCCGTGAGACACCCCATGGGCCCTACGTAGACGACGTTCTCCTTGACCTCCGAGTTGCGAAACCATGTGGCCATCAGGTGCTCCAGGCTGTGGATGGCAGCCGGTGCTATGGCGGGCTCCTTGTTGGGCTCCGTGATGCGCAGGTCGAATGTCGTGAACCCCTTATCCTCACGTGAGACGTAGATGCCCGGCTTCAGGCGGGTATGGTCGATAGTGAAACTTTGAATGACTTCCATAGGTAAAGGAAAAAGTGAATAGTGAAAAGTGAATAGTGAAAAGTGAATAGTGAAAAATTTGCTACCGCTGTGGACTAAGTATTACAGGGATTCCACGAAGGCCCGGGTGGTCTGGAACGAGCGCTCGGCCACCTGAGCCCAGAAGTCGTGATACTGCTGTGCATGGTTGTCGCGCAGGGGGATGTCGCTGATGACGCGGAACGAGATGAATGGCACCTTGTTGAGATAGCACGCCTGCGCGATGGCACACGACTCCATGTCGACGGCCCGTGCCTCGGGGAAGTGGTCGATGATTTCGCGCATCTTTTCGCGAGAGTCCACAAACCAGTCGCCCGTCACGATGAGCCCGCTCTTCACTGTCAGCTTTTCACTGACGCTTAGCAGATACGGGTCAGCCTGGAAACGGGCGGGCAGGCCCTGCACCTGGCCGTACTGTGTCGAGTTGTCGATGGCTCTGCCGCAATAGACGTCGTGATAACAGAGCTCCGAGCTGACGACGATGTCCTGCACCTCGAGGTCGTCGCCGTTGCCGCCGGCACATCCGCTTGAGATGATGCAGTCAGGGTGGTACTCACTAATCATGCGCTGCGCTCCCAGAGCGGCATTCACCTTACCGATGCCGCATTTGTCGATTCTCACCTGGCTTCCCTCGAACACGCGGCGCAGCTGTTCGAGTTCCTTGTCCATGGCGACGATGATTCCTACTTTCATTTCAGTCTCTTTTGTTTGTTTTCCGAATTTCGTTGCAAAAGTACAAAAAAAGTCTGGAAAAGCCAAAGAAATATTTGCATAGTGTGAATAAATTGTGTAACTTTGCAGTCTCATAAGTGAATACAAAACAAAATATTACAATAAGAAAATGAACACATTGAAACGATGGCTGCCCGACGTCGTGGCAGTCGTAGTGTTTGCCTTGCTGGCATTTGCTTATTTCTTCCCCGCTGACATTGAGGGGCGCGTGTTGAACCAAGGTGACATCTCGGCCGGCATCGGAGCCGCACATGAGCAGCAGGAATACTTCGAGAAGACGGGCGAGCGCACCCGATGGACCAACGCGCTCTTCTCAGGCATGCCCACCTATCAGCTGGCGCCGTCGTATAGCAGCACCGACAAGCTGAGCTTCGCCGAGCGGGCCTATCACCTCTGGCTGCCTGACAATGTGTGGTATCTTTTTGTCTATCTGTTAGGTTTCTACATCCTATTGCGTGCCTTCGACTTCCGCCAGCACCTGGCTGTGCTGGGCAGTATCCTTTGGGCCTTCTCTACCTATTTCCTGATTATCATCGCCGCCGGCCACATCTGGAAGGTGATGGCGTTGGCTTATCTGCCGCCTATGATTGGCGGTGTCGTGCTGGCTTACAGGGGCAAATACCTTTTGGGAATGGTCGTCACGGCGTTTTTTGCTGCGCTGGAGGCGCATGCCAACCACGTGCAGATGACCTACTACTACCTACTGCCCATCCTACTGATGGTCATCGCCTTCGCCGTCGAAGCTGTCCGCGAGCGTCGATGGGGCCATCTGCTAAAGGCAACCTGCGCTGTCGTCGTGGGAGGCTTGTTGGGTGTGCTGGTGAACAGTTCCAACCTCTACCACACGTGGAAATACTCAAAGGAGACGATGCGCGGCAAGAGCGAGCTCGTCAAGGAGAATACCGCCAACCAGACTTCAAGCGGGCTTGAACGTTCCTATATCACCGACTACAGCTACGGCATCGGCGAGACGTGGACACTGCTCGTTCCCAATGCTAAGGGTGGCACGTCGATGCGACTGCTTGGCGACAACGATGCGGCCAAGAAGGAAGGTGAAAGCCATGCTTTCGACCTCGGACAAGGCCAGCGTGTGCCCTATAGTTACATGTTCAACCAGATGCCGCAGTACTGGGAGGAGAGCATGGAGCCCGGGGCCAACGGCACGGTGGGCCCCGTCTATGTGGGAGCCTTCGTCTGCTTCCTGTTCGTGTTGGGACTTTTCATCGTGCGTGGACCGATGAAGTGGGCCTTGCTCGTGGCTACCGTACTGTCGATAATGTTGGCTTGGGGAAAGAACTTCACATGGCTGACCGACTTGTTTATCGACTACGTGCCGATGTACGCCAAGTTCCGCGCCGTCGAGTCGATTCTCGTCATAGCAGAGTTCTGTATCCCGCTGCTGGCCATGCTGACGCTGAAGCGGATTGTCGATGAGCCTGAAGTGCTGACAAAGAAAATCAAGTACGTCTATACCTCGCTAGCTCTGACGGGCGGTGTGTGCCTGCTCTTTGCGCTGATGCCGTCGGTGTTCTTCAACTTCACCACGCAGGCCGAGTATGCCCAGTTCTCGCAGATGTTGCCCGGCGGGCAGGTCGGCCCGTTCATGGAGTCGCTGTCGAGCGTGCGCCAGTCAGTGTTTACGGCCGACTGCTGGCGGTCGCTGGCCATTATTGTCGTGGGCGTCTTCATCCTGCTGCTCTATAAGGCTCGCAAATTGCAGACCTTGCCGATGGTCGTCCTGCTGGCTGTGCTCTGTCTCATCGACCTCTGGCCGGTCAACAAGCGCTATCTGAACGACGGAATGTTCAAACCAGCACAAGAGCGCCAGCGGGTTCGCTCGCTGACCGATGCCGACCGCATGATTCTCGACGACAAGGCACTCGACTATCGTGTGCTCAACTTGGCTGGCAACGTGTTCAATGAGAATGAAACCAGCTACTATCATAAGAGCGTAGGCGGTTACCATGCTGCCAAGTTGCGCCGCTATCAGGAACTCATCGAGGCATACATCTCGTCCGAGATGAACCAGCTACCGACGCTCATCAACGAAACGCAGGGTGACCTCTCGCAGGTGCGTGGCGACAGCATCTATCCCGTGCTCAACATGCTCAACACGAAGTATCTGCTCGCTGCACAGCAGAATCTGGCCGTGCCAAATCCTTGGGCACAGGGCAATGCATGGTTTGTCGACCACGTGAACTATGTCGGTAATGCAAATGAGGAACTCGACGGTATTGCAGCCATTGACGTGCGCCACGAGGCCGTGGCCGACCGCTCGTTCGAGCAGGTGCTGGGCCAGGCTGCCGCCATTGACAGCACGGCCAAGGTGAAGCTGTTGAGTTATGAGCCTAATGAGCTGAAATATGCCGTGGAGAGCCAGACCGGCGGCGTTGTCGTCTTCTCTGAAATCTATTATCCTGACTGGACTGCCACTATCGACGGCCAGCCAGCTGAGCTGGGACGCGTCAACTATGTGTTGCGTGCCTTGCGCGTGGAGCCTGGACACCATGAGGTGGTGATGAGCTTCTTCCCCAAGTCCATCGACCGAACTGAAACCGTCGCCTACGCAGCCCTCATAGCCCTGCTGCTCCTCGTTGTGCTGTTAGTCATTATGGAGTCGCGTCGTCAGCGTAATAAATAATAAAGGCCTGGGTCATGAACACTACAGCAAGGGTTCTGCATGAGATTGCTCCGCTGGACGAACACGACTTCATGTACGTGGCTGACCGGCACAAGAAGGAGTTCACTTACCCCATCCATTGCCACAACATTTTCGAGCTTAACTTTGTCGAGAATGCTGAGGGCTGTCGGCGTGTGGTGGGCGATTGCAGTGAGGTGATCGGACCTTACGATCTGGTTCTGATTACCAGCCCTGACCTGGAGCATGTCTGGGAGCAACACGAATGCCATTCCGATGACATCCATGAGGTGACCATCCAGTTCTTTATCGACTTTGCCAGCGAGAACAGCATCTATCGCACCAATCCGTTCAACTCTGTCTACAAGATGCTTCTGCGGGCACAGAACGGTTTGGCCTTTCCACTGCAGGCCATCATGAAGGTCTACCCCATGCTCGTTGGCCTGTCGCAGATTGAGGAGGGATTCTATGCCGTGCGTGAGCTGATGACTATCCTCTATGAGCTCTCGAAGTGCGACGGCGCCCGTGAACTGGCTTCGTCGGCTTTTGCCAAGGTCGACGTGGAGAGTGATTCACGCCGAGTGCTGAAAGTGAAGAGTTTCATTGAAAATCATTACATGGATGAACTTCGCCTGCAACAACTCAGCGACCTTGCAGGCATGACGCCCAGTGCTTTCAGTCGCTTCTTCAAGTTGCGTACGGGCAAGAATCTAAACGAGTACATCGTCGATGTCCGTTTGGGGCATGCCGCCCGCCGTCTGGTCGACACGACGGCCTCAGTGGCCGAGATATGCTATTGCTGCGGATTCAACACGCTAAGCAATTTCAATCGCCTGTTCCGTAAGCGCAAGGGCTGCAGTCCCACAGAGTTTCGTGAAAAATATTGCAAAACAAAAGTCATTGTATGAGAAAGAATTGTTTACTGCTGACCATGCTGTTTCTTGCAGTGGCAGCCATTGAGTCGTGTCGTCAGAGCGCTCCGACTGGAGACGACGGGTTTGTGAAGTGTCAGGACGGCGGCTTCGTCCTCAACGGTGAGCCTTATCGCTACGTGGGCACAAACTTCTGGTATGGGGCTATCCTCGGTAGTGAGGGACAGGGTGGCGACCGTGAGCGCCTCTGCCGCGAGCTCGACCAACTTCATGCTTTTGGGCTCGACAACCTGCGCATTCTCGTCGGCAGCGATGGTCTGCGTGGCGTCACTTCTAAGGTGGAACCTACGTTGCAAGAGACCACTGGCGTCTATAACGACACGATTCTGGCCGGTCTCGACTATCTGCTTCAGGAGATGGGACGGCGCGGCATGAAGGCTGTGCTCTATCTGAACAATTCCTGGGAGTGGAGTGGGGGATATGGTTTCTATCTGGAACATGCCGGTTGCGGACCTACGCCGATGCCCAACGAGGCCGGCTATCAGGCGTTCATGAAGCATGTGGCCCAGTATGCCACCAACGAGCGGGCCCATGAACTGTTCTATGACTACGTGCGCTTCATCCTTGGTCGCACTAACCGTTATACAGGTCTGGCCTATACCGACGACCCTGCTATCATGTCATGGCAAATCGGCAACGAGCCGCGAGCCTTCAGCGACGAGGGCAAGCCTGCCTTTGTCAAGTGGCTCAGCGAGGCCTCGGCACTCATTCGTGAGCTCGACGGGCGCCATCTCATTTCAATCGGCTCTGAAGGCATAGTCGGTTGCGAGGGCGACTCAGCTCTTTATGCCCAGCTGTCGGCTGACCCCAACATTGATTATCTGAATGCTCACGTCTGGCCCCTGAACTGGACCTGGACCGACAAGGATTCACTTCTGGAGCGTGTTGACATTTCTTGCCAGAATACAGCCGAATACGTCGGTCGTCACATTGCCCTGTCCCGCGAACTCAAGAAACCGCTGGTCATCGAGGAATTCGGCTATCCGCGCGATGGCTTTGTGTTTACGCCAGGCTCACCCACCGAAGGACGTGATCGATACTACGACTTCATGTTCTCGCTCATCGTCGATCAGCCAGAGGTCTGCGGTTGCAACTTCTGGGGCTGGGGCGGCGAAGCCCGACCTCAACATGAGCAGTGGCAGGTAGGGGATGCCTATTGTGGCGACCCTGCCCAGGAGCAGCAGGGACTCAACTCTGTGTTCAACTGCGACACGACCACGCTTGCTATCATCAAAAAGTACAATGACCTTTTCCGCAAATAATCCTATGAAACGACAAACTCTCCTTACAATAGTCGCAGTGCTGAGTTGGCTGTCCATGACAGCAAAGATTGAATTGCCTGACATCGTGGGCGACAATATGGTGCTGCAGCAACAGACTGACGCCCGCATCTGGGGCACGTCAGAGCCCAAGGCAACAATTTCTGTGAAGGCCGACTGGCTTGGCGACCTCGTCAGCACCAAAGCTGACAAGGACGGACATTGGATGTTGACGCTGAAGACACCGGTTGCCGAGAAGTGCGAGCATCAAATCACGCTCAGTGAAAACGGTCGTGAGCAACTGACACTGCAGCGCGTGCTCATTGGCGAAGTATGGTTCGCTTCTGGCCAGTCGAACATGGAGATGCCGATTGAGGGCTTCTGGAACTGTCCGGTCAACCGCAGCAATGAGGTCATAGCCACGTCGGCGCAGAATCCCTGGATGCGACTGGCTATGATTGAGAAGAACGGACAAACTAAGCGTGTAGAAACCTGCAAGGGCCGCTGGCAGCTGCCTTCGCCTGCCACGACGGGCAGCATGAGTGCCACAGCCTATTTCTTCGCCCAAATGCTTCAGCAGGCGCTCGACATTCCCGTGGGCGTCATTGTCTCAGCCTGGGGCGGCTCAAAGGTGGAGGGCTGGTTGCCCGAGGACATCGTCAGCGGCTACGACGACGTTGACATTGAGAAGGAACAGCGCGAAGGCTGGAACGGCCAGTGGTGGCACTACTACACCCCCTGTATCATGTACAACGGTATGCTCTGGCCCCTGCGCCACTACACGGTGCACGGCTTCCTTTGGTATCAAGGCGAGTCGAATGTGGGCAAGGACCAAATCTACCCCGAGCGGCTCAAGACGATGGCGCAGCTGTGGCGCAGCGACTTTGGCGGCACCACGGAGTCGATGCCTTTCTACATCGTCGAGATTGCTCCTTGGGGCGGCTACGGCGAGTGGGACAGCTCAGCCCTGTTCCGTGAATGCCAGCACCGTGCGGCTGACATGATTGGCAACAGCGGCGTCGTCTGCACCAACGACCTTGTCGAGCCCTATGAGATCGGGCAGATTCATCCGGCAGAGAAGCGCGAGGTGGGCTATCGGCTGGCCTATATGGCCCTCAATCGCACTTATGGTATGAAGCAGATTGCCTGCGATTCGCCTGAATATGACCACATGGACATTGTCGGCAATGAGGCCGAGGTGTTCTTCCGCTATGCCGAGCAGGGCCTTTCGCCCTGGCAGGACATCACGGGCTTCGAGGTGGCAGGTGCCGACGGCAAATTCCATGCAGCCCAGGCACGTCTGAACGAGAGCCACAAGAGCGTGATGGTCTCTGCCCCGGAGGTGGATACCCCTGTGGCCGTGCGCTATTGCTTCAAGTCATTCCATCCAGGCAATCTTAAGAACGCACGCGGACTGCCCGTCGTGCCATTTAGAACCAATCACCAATAAGATTATGAGAACGATTCTTTTCAGTATTTTCGCTTTTGTCGCCGGCTTAGGCTGCTGCTCGTGTGGTGATGACAATGAGCCTGATGCCGATTTGCAGTCGGCACCGAAAGTTGTCAGCTCTACGCCTGCCGACGGAACCGTAGACATTGCTGCGGGTGAAGTCAATATCACCGTCACTTACGATCAGGAAATCACCTTTCTGAAGTCACCCATTGAGCAGATTCAGATTTCTGGTGGTTCTATTTCGGGAGTCCGCGCTTTGAACAATGACGTACTCATCACAGCCAATTGCCCTGAAGGCAAGAAGAAAGTCAGCATCACGATTCCTACAGACCTGGTGAAGAACAAGAAAGGTGTAGGGGCTGCGGCTTTCACTCTGACCTTCACCACCAAGGTGCTGGCGTGGGCCGACCCCGATGCTGCCGACGTCTTTGAAACGGCTGCCACGGCCGTGCTAGACATGACGCCAGGCTGGAATCTAGGCAATACGCTCGACTGCAACGGTGCTTGGATTGGCGACCACCAGTCGCCCAGCAACTACGAGACGGCTTGGGGCCAGCCCGTCACCGACGCTCATCTGATGGTGGCGATGAAGGAGAAGGGCTTCAAGGGCATCCGCGTGCCCGTGACGTGGTATCACCACATGGACGCCGACGGCAACGTCGACAAGGACTGGATGGACCGTGTGCAGCAGGTGGTGAACTATGTGCTCAGTGCAGGCCTCTACTGTATCCTGAACGTGCACCACGACACGGGCGCCCACGACGCCTCATGGCTGCGGGCTGACAAAGACGTCTACAACCAGAGCCGCGAGCGGTTTGAATACCTCTGGAAGCAGATTGCTGAGCGCTTTGCCAACTATAGCAACCTGCTGCTGTTTGAGGGCTACAACGAGATGCTCGACAACAACAACCAATGGAATGAGCCCAAGTCGATCAGCGACCTGCAATACATCAACAGCTACGCCCAGAGCTTTGTCAATGCCGTGCGCGCCACGGGCGGCAAGAATCTCAGCCGCAACCTGGTGGTGAATACCTATGCGGCTGCCCATGGCAAGAGTGTGCTCACCGGATTAACGGTCCCCACCGATCCCAGGGGCGACCAGCGCCATCTGGCCGTTCAGGTGCACTCCTACAACCCGTGGAACTGGGTCAACACCTATAACAAGAAATGGACTGATGCCTGCCGCCGTGACCTTGAGGCAATGTTCGCCAACCTCAACACGTATGTCATTTCAAAGGGCTATCCCGTCATCATCGGTGAATATGCCACCAACGGCGAGGGCGAGATGACCATCAATGCCAGTAGCACCGTTGAGGAAAAAGCCGAGGCAGGCCGTCACGCCGCCGACATGAACCGTCTGTGCCGCAAGTATGGTGCCGCCTCGTTCTATTGGATGTCGCTCATCGACGGCAAGGATCGTTCAGAGGCTACATTCAAGTGGACGATGGAGCAGGTGGCCGATTCGATAATCAACGTCTACAAATAATCTCACGATTCTATCGAAATAAAGAAGCGGCACTTCTCTGTTGGAGAAGTGCCGCTTCTTGTGAAGAGAAGTGCCACTTCTTTGATGGAGAAGTGCCACTTCATTTTTGCGTATCTCTATAGTCAGTTTTTCTTTTGGTAGAGCCCGTCGACATCGCTGAGGAACAGCGTCTTGGAGTCGTTGTAGAAAGCGACGAAGTCTTCGGCCGACGTCTGACTGGGGTAGGGGGCATAGAAGTGGGTGGGGATATTGTGGGCATTGCGCCAGACGAGGACATAGCAAACGGGATGCTTGGCCAGTACAGGGGCCAGCGTGCGCGTCCACCAGTCGGAAGTCTTCAGACCCTCATAGCCCGTCTCTGTCAGGGCTGCCACCTTGCCATGCTGACTGGCCGCCTCACAGACGTAACCAATGTACTTGTCGAGATTGGCTGCGTAGTTGGCAATGGCTGTGGTGTCGGCATCGGGCGCTGAGCAATACTGGTCGTAGCCGATGATGTCGACGAGGTCGTCGCCAGGATAGCGTTCCATGAGTGTTTCCTGAGTGGTGTCGCCCATCTGATTAGGCGAGTAGGCAAAGAGCGCGTTCATGACGCCCTGCTCGCGCAGCCGCTCTTCAGTGAGGCGCCAAAGTGCGACGTACTGCTCGGTGGTGCAGTGGCGCTGTCCCCACCAGAACCACGAGCCGGTGTGCTCATGCCAGGGGCGGAAGATGACGGGCACACGGGTGCCGTCGGCCGTCATGAGCGAATTGAGAAATTCGGCCACGCTGTCTAACCACGAGAGGAACAGCTCGTGCTTCTCACCGCCGGGGAGTACGGCCTCGACGGTGTGCGTCTCCACATTGACGAGCGAATCGGCCACCCAGGCCGACCCGCCTGAGAGCGGATTGTCGAGATGCCACGAAAGGGTGACGACGCCGCCGCGTTCGAACTGGCGGATGATCTCCTGGCGCATGCGGTCAAAGGGCACGCCGTCGAGATTGCAGCTGTCGCCCAGCTCGAGGTGGCCTAGGTCGAAGCCCATCACGGCGGGATAGTCGCCACAGACGCTCTTGACGTCGCTGCGGTCGTCATCGTAAGCCCATGCGTGTCCGTAGACGGGGTCGTCCTGATGGCCGAACATGTATTGCCCGTCCTTGGCCATCTGCTTCAGTGAGACCAGCAGGGCCTCGGTGCACTCTGTGAGTCCGTTGTCTGCCGGTTGTCCTTTCTTGTTGCCGCAGGCCGTCAGCATCATGACGGCAACGGCCATTAAAAACATTTTCTTCATATGCGTGTTAAATGCTAATTTGGTCTCGTGTAATAACGTTTTGGTTGCTCATTGCCTGATGCCACCAGTCGTCGCTGCACATCGTGTCAGTGGATCCTTGCTTGTCTTGATACCACACCATGAAGTGGCTCCACTTGGCCCCCTTTGTCCAGCAGTCGCCAATCAGTCCGGGATCCCGGTTGTCGCCGTAGCCACACTCGCCCAACGCCACCATCTTAGTCGGATAGGCAGCCTGGATCTCCCTGAATTCCTGTGCGTTCTGCTCAGCGGTATAACCATAAAGATCGCGTGCCACGATGTCGACATACTCGTTGCCCGGATACCAGTCGGTATCTTGATTGTATTGAGCACTGTTGCCGTTGTAGTTCTGCGTGGTCCACACCCAGATGAGGTTGCTGACGCCTTTCGTCTTGAAGTATTCATACATCGTCACCCACAGGCGCTTGTAGGTCGCAGCACCGTCGGCGCCCCACCAGAACCACGACGTGGTCCAGTTGGCCTGCTGTTTATGGGTGGCATTGCCTGCTGCCTCGTGGAAGGGGCGCCACGTGGCGGCGATGCCGGCCTCCTGCAACTTGAGCAGCGTATCAACGACCTTGTCCATCTGACTGTAGAACCAGCGGTTCTCCCATGAACCTTCTGTGAAGACATTGGCTGCCCGGAAGGTCGTCTCCGAGGGCGTGCAAGTATACTCGGTGGAGCCCTGAGCCTTGGGCACATTGAAATGCCACATCAGCTGGACGAGTCCACCGTCATTGACCCACTGCTGCACGGGGGCTATTTTAGTATAATCAATCCAGTTGGCGGGCGAGAAGCAGATGTGAATGAAGTCGTAGCAGTTCATGGCGGGGTATTTGCCCGTGAGTTTATAGACTTTCTCAGCGCACTCGTTGTTCCAGTTCACGTTGGCCATGACGCTCGAGATGACCTTCTGGCCATACTGCGACAACAAATAACGGTAGAGCTTCACAGCATCGCTGTTCGTCGTGAGCGGCAGCGGAGTGATGTTGCTTTCCTGCGAAGCGTAAGTCTTGAAATGCAAGGTAAACTCTGGCGCCGTGGCCGAGCGGTTGCTCTCAGCGACGACCGAACCGGCCGACACCTTCAGCGTATAGCTGACGCCCTCCTCGAGTTGTACGGGGATGATGATGCCCGTGACATTCTTAGAATTGCGGCTGGCCTGGACCTTCGTTCCGTTGAGCGTGATGTTGGAAGCACCGGCCACCTGCACCGACATGTTGTAGTACAAGGCGATTTGAGTGGTGCTCAGAGCATCAATCTCAGCTCCTTCGGCCACTGATTGCGACGTCATGGCAACGGTCACGTCGTCTGTTGCGTCTTCGTCGTCATCGCCGCAGCTAATCGGCAGCAAGGCGATGGCCAGGAATGATAATAGTTTAAGATAAGTTTTCACTGGCTTACTGTATCAAAAAAAAACAGCCACCCTGCAGGGGTTAGGTCTGCAGGGGGCTGTATTATTGGTTAATGATTGTGCTTGCTCACTCTTTATAGTAAAGCTTAAGAGGCGTGTAGCCACCGCCAGTGAACAGCAGGTGCTGCTGGTCGAGGACGTCAACGATGGGATCGCCAGCGAAGTTGATTTCGATGGTGTAGGTGCCGTCGCCGTTGTCAACGAAACGTTCGCTGCCGCTCTGGATGTTAGCGCCGGTCCAGTCGGTGGTCCACCAGCCGGTGGTGATCTTCATGTCGATCCAGTCGCTACCTTGGAAGGTCATGTAGAATGTGCCCGACTTAATTATATCCCAAACTTCTTGCGAGAAGGTTGCAATGCACTCGTTGTTGCCGTCGGTGCCGTCGAGACCGTAGCGATAAGTTCCGCTCCAGCCGGTCTCGCCGGTGGAACCGTCGTTAGCCCAGAAGGTCACCTCCTGGGCCTCGCCGCCACCGCCAACCCAGGTTTCTTCCTCGAAATAGAGTTCGAGAGGAGTATAACCACTTCCGGTGAAGAGCAGGTGCTGCTGGTCGATAGCTTCGAGGATAGCCGGATCTTCTGCAAAGTCGACTGCAATGGTGAACGTTCCGTCCTCGTTGTCGATGATTCGCTCGGCCATGTTCCAAGGAGCAATGTCATTGTCAGAACCAAGCCACTGCACGCTCCACCATCCAGTGGTGACGCGAATCTGGTAGGAGTCGCCGTCGGCACGATAGCGCATGTAGAACTTCTCGCTCTTGAGCTTGTTCCAGACGTCCTCGGGGAAGGTGGCGATGCACTCATTGTTGCCGTCGTTGCCGTCGTAGGTGAAGCGATAAGTGCCGTTCCAGCTAATGCTGCCGTTGCCGTCGGGATCGCTGTTCGACCAGAAGGAAGTCTTGACAACTTCCATGTGGCCGCCTCCACCTATCCACTCTTCCTCTTCGAAGTAGATTTCGAGCGGGGTGTAGCCAGAACCGGTGAAGAGCAGGTGCTGCTGGTCGATAACTTCGAGGATAGCCGGATCTTCTGCAAAGTCGACTGCAATGGTGAACGTTCCGTCCTCGTTGTCGATGATTCGCTCGGCCATGTTCCAAGGAGCAATGTCATTGTCAGAACCAAGCCACTGCACGCTCCACCATCCAGTGGTGACGCGAATCTGGTAGGAGTCGCCGTCGGGACGATAGCGCATGAAGAACTTCTCGCTCTTGAGCTTGTTCCAGACGTCCTCGGGGAAGGTGGCGATGCACTCATTGTTGCCGTCGTTGCCGTCGTAGGTGAAGCGGTAAGTGCCGTTCCAACTGACACCGCCGTTGCCGTCAGGATCGCTGTTCGTCCAGATGACATTCTTCACCGTCTCCCAGTGCCCCTCGTCGGCAGCTGGCGTGTAGGCCAACTCGGGCATGGCAATCCTCTGCCCATCGTAAGTATGGAGATAACCAATCCATGTGCCTTCGTAAATGTTTTTCGGGGGAACGTTGAAGATGAGGTTGTCAGTACCCTTGCGATAGAAATCCTTGTGGTCAATCAACTGGGGCACTGAGTCGGCGTCGAGCAACTCGATGGCATTGACAAACTCGAGGTCGGTGCCGTAGACGGTGATCTTGTCGCCGCCCGTGACCTCCTCACCAGGCTGCACCGAGAATCCCGACACGTTGGTATGGCCAAGCGTCAGCGGCAGGCGCGATTCGGCTTCGTCGTTGGCAGTGCGCACAATAATCTTGCCACCGTCGGCAGCGATGCCAGCGGGTGCGTCGAGGCGGAGCATATTGTCGCTGACGACCTCGAAGTCGGTCACCTTCGAACCACCGGGGAACTCTATTTCCTTGACATTATTGAAACCGGAACCATTGATGGTCATCGGCTGGTTGGTGACAACCTTAGTCGGGAAGAACGTCTTGATGCCCAGTCCGACATTGGCCGAACCGTTGTCGTCGTCATCAGAACAGGCTGTGAACGTGGTTCCAATGAGAACCACAGCAAGCAGCGCGCCTAAATAATTGATTATATGCTTCATAATCTTCAATTTTCATTTTGGTTTTCAACATTTTCCTGAGAATTGCCCCATCCGGGATTCTGGGTCAGGTTGGGGTTCTTTTTCAGTTCCGACTGCGGAATGGGATAAAGGTTGAACTTGTCATCCCACTGGCGGGTCACGGTAGAGCGAGTGAGCATCAGTTCAGGACTGATGGTGGCTGTCTGAATGGTCATGAAATAGTCAGCACCCTTCAGCCAGCGGCGGACATCCCAGAAACGATGATTCTCGAAAGCCAACTCGACGAGACGCTCGCGCTCGTAGCGCTTCACCCATTCGTCGCCGTCCTCGGTGAAGGGCGGCATCTGGATGTCAGCACGGTTGCGAAGCACGTTGACGGCTTCGTTGGCGGTCATGCCGTAGGTGGCATCGTTGGCGCTGCCCGTGGCATTGAACACGGCCTCTGCATAGTCGAGATAGATCTCGGCGAGACGGAACACAATCCATGTGTGGCGGCGCGAGGTCTGGTTGTCAGCTGTCGTTACGCACGTGCCGTCAACATACTTGCGGAGGTAGTAGCTCGTGGGCGTGGCACCGTACTTGGGAGCGGCGTTAAAGCCTCCGGTGAACGTCTCAATCACCTTCTTCTGAGCTCCGTTGGAGGGCCATTCGTCGCCATTCTTCACCACGGTGAGCGCAAAACGCGGATCAAGGCCCTCATAGGGATCAACCTGAGTGAGGTCGATGTCGCCGGGATAGCGCTGGCCAAAGGTCTCACCGGTTTCCTGATATTCATACTGGTCAACCAGACTCTGAGTGGGGCAGTTGCCCGACGAGCCGTTCTCGACGCCGACAGGATAGTTGGCCATCTCGAAGGTATTGCTTTCACCACGTCCGATACCGAAAATCAACTCCTGGTTGTAGAAGGCATCGTGTCCCCAGAGGGTTGCATAGGTGCTGAGCTTCAGACCCCATGTTGCGGCGTTGTCGAGGATATACTTGCAAGCCTCGGCAGCCTTAGCCCACTTGGTCTTGTCGCCCGTCGGGTTGTGCAGCGGCGAGGCGGCATAGAGCAGCGTGCGTGCCTTGAGGGCAAATGCTGCAATGCGCGTGGCTCGTCCCACCTCGGCTCCGTTCTCCGTAGTATAGGTGACGGGCAGGTAGGGGGCGATGGCGTCGCACTCGTCGACGATAAACTTGACAATCTCGTCGGCCAGCGTGCGCTTCACGCTGTTGGCCTGGGCATTGTTGAGCGTGGTAGTCACCAGGGGCACATCGCCATAGCTTCGGAAGAGCTCATAGTAGTAGTAAGCCCTGAGGAAGCGCACCTCGTATGGGAACATCTCCTTCTGTGCTTTCCATGTGTTGTAGGAGCTGTTGTATTCCCATTCGGAGATGTCGGTCTGATCCAGTTTCTCGAGAAACATGTTGGCATCTGCAATGGCAGTGTAGCACTTGGTCCAGATCCGGTCATTGGGGTTCACGGGATTCCATCCGCCGTTCACGTAGCTGTTGATGTCTCCCGTCTCAAGCGCATACTGGGCCTCGTCGGTGGCACCGGCGAGGAAGTAGGCGCTGTTTGACTCAAATTCATTATTGTACACCTGAGCATAGACACCGGCAACAAGGCCCTTGATACCATCGTTGAAGTATTCAAAGGTCCATGCCTCGTCACGAGTCGTCTCCTCTGTGTAGCTAAGGTCGGCACAGGCAGTGAACAGCAATGCTGCTACTGCAATGTAAAAATTATATAATCTGAAAGTTTTCATAATCTCCTTTTTTATAATATCACTTTATCCAATTTTTACATTTTGTCAAAACTGAACAGAGAGACCGAGGTTTACGCTCTTCATCACAGGATAGCCCGTATTAAGATTTTCGGCATCCATGGCGTCGATATTGTCGAAGCCAAGGAGGTTCTGTCCCTGTACGAAAATTCTTGCACCCGAAATCTTCAGCGGTTCAATGACCGAGGCAGGCAGCTTGTAGTAGACCTCACAATCGCGGAGCTTCAGCCATCTGACACAACGATACCAGAGCGTGGAGTTCTGGGCGTTGTTGGCGACACTCGTTGTCGACAGACGCGGATACTTGGCATCGGCACCTGCGATGTCGTAGCAGCGGTCGTAGTACTCCTTAGAAAGATTACGGTTGTCAGAGAGGGCTCCCCAGACGCCGTCGACGTACATGAGGTTCTTGATCTGGTTATCGGCACCCTGCAGGATGGCATTGATACCGAATCCCTTGTACTCTGCTCCAAGCTGGAAGGCATAGTTGAAGCTGGGGAACGTCGTGCCATAGTCCTTGGCCACAAAGTCATTCTGGTTGATGACACCGTCGCCGTTGACGTCCTTGTACTTGATGTCGCCCACCTTCACCTGACCGAACTGTTGCACAGGGCTGTTATCGATTTCCTCCTGGCTCTCAAAGAAGCCAATGGCGACGAGGCCTCGTGCTGCATCAGCATAATCACCGACGACGGAGAGGTTAGAATAAGCAGGATTCTCAATCCATTCGAGGATTTCGCTCTTCACGTCGGAGACGCTCAGGCCGAAGTTGAGGTTCAGGCCGTTGCGGAAAGTCTTTGCATAACGCAGTCCGACTTCAGCACCCCAACTGGCCACACGTCCTTTGTCGTCGTAGGACGACTGGATGCCGACGACGGCCGAGTTGAGCTGTCCGGCGCTGACCAGGATGTTGCGGCGCTGCTGGTAGAAGGCGTCGACGGTGACGTCGAGGCAGTTCAGGATTCTCAGGTCAGTACCGATATTGGCCTTGTAGGCTGTCTCCTGAGCGAAATCGTCGGTGGGGAACTGCGTCAGGAAAGCACCCCAGGAGCTTGCAAAGTTCTGACCATACCAGAAGTTGCCGTGGCCATTGTTCCATGCTGCGAGCCAAAGACCGGCCTGCGGCACGTAGTCAGTATGCTGGATACCGCCCGAGAGGCGGAGCTTACCGTAGTTGAGGAAACCATCAGGGTTGTTGGCATAGATATAACCCAAGCCTGCCGTAGGCGAGAAGGCCCACTTGGCGGGATAGCTGCGGTTCGAACCGTTTGCGGCCAGGACGACGTCGGCCATCAGGCGGTTGGCGTGGTCATAATGCATGGCCAGCTGCCAGTTGGCGCGATAGAACGTGTTGCTCTGACCGTCGCGGATCTCGCTCTTCATGTTGTAGTTGGCATTGGCAGCCACGTTGTCGCCGTTCTTCAGTTGTGTGCCATACTTGAAGCCGGCATTGAAGGTGGCGATACGCCACTGCGAATCGACCCAGTGGTTGAACACGAGTTTGTCCTCGACCGTACCCATCACGGCTTCCTGCATGACGCCGCTGCCGTCATAGTAGTTCCAGCCGTACTGGTAGCCCTTGGTGCGGTTCTCGATAGTGTTCGACGAGTTATCGTAGGAAGCACCCACATAGAACTTCAGACCCTTGGTGATGATGTCGAGGTCCTGCTCCAGGGTCATGTTGGCCCAAATCTGGCGCTGGTGGGTCTTCGTGAAGCCCGTCCCCTCGGCCTTGGCCAGCAGGTTGAAGTCGCCATAGGTCTGGCTGCCGCCCCACACGCCGCCGGCGGTCTGGACGGGGAAGGCCAGTGCGGGCACCTTGTAGAGATGCCACCAGGCGTCGTTGGAGTTCATGTTGGGCACGCCGTTGGTCTCCATCAGGATACCCAGGATGTTGGCGCTGACACGGGTGGTCTTGCTCACCTCGAAGTCGACGTTGGCACGGATGTTAGCCTTCGAATACTTCAGCTGCGAGTTCCAATCTCCCTGGTCAGGATGCTTGTAGAGGCCACGGGCATCGGTATAGTCGAGCTGTGTGTAGTACTGCACCTTGTCAGTGCCTCCGAAGAACGACACGTACGCATTCGACTCATGGGCCGTGTTCTTGAACACTTCGTCCTTCCAGTTGACGTTCGGATAGACCAGCGGGTCGCTGCCATCCTGGAACTTCCTCAGCTCAGCATCTGTATATGAGGCTGTAAGACCATCATTCAGACGGGCCATGTTCAAGGCGTTGGCATAGTCATAGGCGCTCACCATGTCGGCCATCTCGGGATCGAACTGGAACTTGTGGGAAAGGCCCACCTTGAAGCTGTTCTTCTGGTTCTTCTGGCCATGCTTGGTCTTCACCAGCAGCACGCCGTTGATGGCCTCATGACCATAGAGAGCCACGGCAGCGGCGTCCTTCAACACGGTGACGCTTTCCACCTCCTCAACAGTCAGACGGTCGATGGGCCGCTCCAGACCGTCGACAAGAATCAGAATGTCCTTCTCACCAGTGGTCTGCACGCCACGGATGTTGAACGATGCACCACGGCCTTCTTCACCCTTGAAACCAGTATTCTGGTAAGCATTCAGACCAAGGAGCTTGCCGTAAAGGGCATCTGCCAGGCTGATGGCTGATGTGCGGCGAAGTTCTTCAGCAGTGATGGTGGTTACGGCTGCCGTCGTGAGAAATTCCGACTGCTCGACGCCGTAGCCCAAATCTACCTTCTGCGACTCTTTGTCGCTCAGCGTCACCTGTGCACTGACCATCATCGGTACAGCGCAGAGTCCCGCCAAGGTATATATAAATATATTATTTCTCTTCATAATCATTTCAATTTTCAATTGTCAATTATCAATTTGAAAAATTACCATCCAGGATTCTGCGTAAGTCCATAGCCTTTCTGTATTTCGTCACGCGAGACGGGATCAAGATACCACTTGTTCGTCCAGAAGCCCGGGTCCCACCAGCGGCGGGCGCCATTGACAATCTGAGGCTTCTCATACTCGAACTTCGGCCAGGGCGTGCCCTCCTTGAGCTCGTCGCTCCACTTAGGTTGAGTGACGTCCTCTCCAATTCGGTTGCCGTTGCTGTCGAGGCGATAGACGCGAATCTCGTGAAGCGGCTTGGTAAAGAGATCCTGGCGCATACGGCGCACCATGTCGTAGAGACGGTCGCCGCACTCAGCACCAATTTCGCAGTTGCGCTCGCGGAGGATTTCTTCGATGAGGTTGTCCTTGTTGCTGGTGAGGTTGAGCTGCGGGTTCATGGTTTCGAGGCGTCCCAGACCTACACGGCTGCGAACCACGGCCAGGTCGTCGAGAGCGCCGCGGAGATCGCCCGTCTCAGCCTTGGCCTCAGCGCTGATGAGATACATCTCGGCCAGTCGGATATAGGCCACACCGATATATTCATCGTTCATACGGCTGTCATTATAGTCGAGCATCCACTTGAACTTGCGATACTGCGAAGCGCAGTCGTCAGACTGTCCGTCGCCGAAGTGGTCCTTGTCGTTGTACATACCGCCGCCTACCCAGGTGCTGACGTAGAACTCGCCGTTATAGTCGAATCCTGCGGGCAGCGACTGACGAGGCACCAGCACGGTCTCATAGAGACGGGGGTCACGGTCGGCAAAGATGTCGATGCCGTTGGGATTCTTGCCAGGACCGTAGATGTCGGAATAGGGGAAGTTGCGGCCGTCCTGCATGCCGAAGCATTCCACCAGTTCGTTGGTGGGCACGGCACCGCCCTGACGGAGACAGTCGATGGCGAATCCATCCCATCCCCATCCCCAATTATTGACACGGGAGCCGTTTTGCACGTCGTCGGTCAGGTAGGTGGAGGGATGTGCATCGAAGAGTTTCTCATGATGGGTAGCGTCGTTGCGATAGCGGTAGGCGCGGCGGAAGGCTGTGCGATAGCCTGCCTCATCCTGCGTCTGTGGCTGGATGAGCTGATAGTAGTTGCCGTTGGCGGCATTGTCGGCGAAGAATTCGTTGCAGTACAGCAGGCAGCGGTTCCACAGCGTGGGATCCTTCTTGCCGAACCACACATGCTCCTCATTCTCCAGACCGGTCGGTCGTTTGTCATAGGTCATATAGGGTTGGTCGTTGTTGAACAGCGGAGAAGCTGCAAACATCCAGACCTTGGCGCGCAGTGCACGGGCCGAGGCGCGGGTCAGACGTCCTGACCACTGGCCGATGTCGGCGTCGGGGATGCTCCATCTGAAACCGGGTTCATCAATGGCGCACTGGATCAGCGAGTCGATAAACATGACCGTCTCCCAGGCCGTGGCACGTCCTTCGGTGAAGCTTTCACCCACTGCCGATGCTTTTTTGACAAGGCAAAGGCCGCCGAAATTGCGGAAAGCGTCGAAATAGCGGCTGGCCATGATGGTGTAGGCCTCGCCCTTCAGACAGCTCTTCTCGTTGGCGTCTTGCCATGCATTGTCGGGTACTCGGTCAAGATTCTCGATGAGTTCCCAGCAGGTGCGTACGGTCTCATAGATCGACATGCGTGTTCCTGCGGCAATGTCATCAGAATTATACTTGGTCGAATACGAGAATTTTCCCTGAAGGTTACCATTCCATGTGTCCTGAGCATCCTCGGTCAGAAGTCCGGGATAATAGCTCTGCTTGGGGCCGCCCCAACTGACGTAGCAGTGGTATGAGTCGGAAAGCACATCGATGGGCGCACCGTTCATCATGTTGCCAGAGGTGTAGGTGCAATAGATCTGTCCGTAGGCGCTCCAAAGGAAGTTGCGGGCGTATTCAGCCTTTGAGAATACCGAGTCAATATTGACGTCGACGCCAGGTGCCTTCTCAAGGAAGGCATTGCCCACGTTGAAGTCGTCAACACAGGCAGTGAAGATGCTGGTTGTCATCCCCAAAGCCAATATATAATTAAATACCTTTTTCATAATTATCAATTATCAATTATCAATCATCAATTGCCTTAGAAGTTGACTTGCACACCGAAGTTATACACACGCGTCATTGGATAGCGCAGACCGAAGTCAAGTCCTGATCCGGGAGCCTCGGGGTCGTTGCCTTTGAAGTCGGCAAAGGTGAGCAGGTTCTGGCCGGAGGCATAGAACCTCACATAGTTGAGCAGCGACAGCCACTTGGGTTTATTGATTGTATAGCCTATCTCCACATTCTTCAGGCGCACATACTTAGAGTCGATGATCCAAGCGCGTGAGTCAAGGTTGTTGTTACCGCGGTTGGTGAACGAGATACGGGGCAGGATGGCGTCGGTGTTGTCCTCGGTCCACGAGTTGTCGGCCACCCACTGCGTCAGAGCCGACGTGTTGGTCGATCCGAACTGATCGCGGAAGTATCCGTTGAGTGCGCGGCTGGTGTGGTCGGCACCGACCCACAGCATCGAGAAGTCGAGTCCCTTCCAGTTCAGGTTGGCATTGACGCTCCATGTTATTTCGGGGTTGTCGGTATATCCGAGCGGTTTCCGGTCGTTGGTGTCGATAAGGCCGTCGCCGTTGAGGTCAACATAGACGGCATCGCCATATTTCAGGTCGACCAACTGTGTGGGCATATCCACGCCGTACTTGGCCTTATAGCGGTCCTCGGTGCCTTGCTGGTAGAACTCGAAGAGGTCGTAGCCGAAGCGCTGTCCGACGGGCAGGCCGGTTTGGCTCAGATAGTCGTACAAGGGGGGCACTTCGAGCATCTCGATGATCTTGTTGCGGGCAAAGGCGATGCTGGGGCTGATGCTGTAGCGCAGGTCGCCGACCTTGTCGGCCCACTTCAGCGTGATCTCGTAGCCGTGGTTCTTGACACGGCCCTCGTTGACGTAGCTGGCGGGCAGGCTGGTGACAGCAGGCAACTGTGACTCGTTCGACACGAGAATGTCCTTGCGGTCCTCCCAGAAGAAGTCGAGGTTGGCTGACAGACGGTCGTTCAGGAAGGCGATGTCCATACCGAGGTTGATTTTTGTGGCTGTCTCCCATGTGACGTTGGGATTGCCGGCGGTCAGTTCTTTCACGCTCTGTAGCCAGCCACCGCTGGTGCCGAAGTTGGCACCTCGGTTCTGCGGCCATGCAGTCATTGAACCACTGTAGAACTGCCATGCACCCGGCAGGTAGAGGAAGCGGGCGCCGTTGGTATTGTCATTACCGACCTTACCCCACGATCCGCGGAGCTTCAGGTATCCGATGAAGGGTTTGATGGGCTCCCAGAACTTTTCGCTCGAAGGAATCCAGCCTACGGAGAACGAGGGGAACGTGCCGTAGCGCTTGCCTTCGGCGAAGTTCTCCGATCCGTTGTAGCCGATGTTGAAGTCGATCATGTAGCGCGTGTCGTAGTCATAGGTGATACGGCCTACGAGTCCCACGTAGCCCTTAGGGATCGACTCGTAGATGCTGCCGTCGGAATCCCAGGGGTAGTAGGTCTTGCTCTGGTTGTAGAGCAACAGTGCGCCTACATTGTGCAGACCGAACTTGCGTGCATAGTTGAAGCTGGCTTCAGCATACCAGTTGCGGTTGCCCCATTTTCCTTCGCTGTAGGGCAGTGTCCAGGTGATGTTCTCCTTGCGGAGCACCTCTTGTCCGTCGACGATGGTGGCCACGTAGGTGACGCCTGTGCCGAATCCGTTCTCACGGTTCTTCTGGGCAGTGTAGTCGGTGTTGTACGACCCTTTGATCTTGAATTCGAGGCCCGGGGTGATGAAGCTCATGTCGAGCTTGTACTGCAGGTCGAGGTTAAGCACGTTGGTGCTCTCGTTGATGTAGCCCAGATCGTAGTAGTTCGAGAGTGCGTCGCGGTCGTAGGGCCCCACGATGTTGGCGTCGGCAATGATGTGGCGTCCCTGGTCATCGACACCGATGCCGGCGTAGGGCGTGGCCCCCTGCAGATAGCGGAAGAGGAAACCCTCACCGCCGCCCATTGTGGTGCGGTTCTGCACACGGCCGCCCAGCGTGAGCGACAGCTGGCTGTACTTCGATACGTCGATGTCGAGGTTGGCACGATAGTTGAAACGCTTGTAGCGGAAGGTCTCGTCCTTGTTGTTTGAGAAGGTCTCGAAGAGCGAGTTCTGGTTCAGGAAACCGGCCGAGACGAAGTAGCGCATGCGCTCGGTGCCGCCGTTCACGTTGACGTTGACCTGCTCCTGCCATGCGGCATCCTTCATCATGTAGTCAATCCAATCGGTATTGGGGAACGTGACGGGCATGTCGCCGGTGCGGAAGTGCTCCATAACGTCCTGACTGAAGCGGATACCAGTGTTGCTGTAGGGCGAATAGTCGGCGATGGTGGCCGAGCCGGGCCACTGGCTCATGGGCAGTGCGTCGGTGATGGCTGTGTAGTTCCACATCTTGCCGTAGGTGTAAGAGTCGGCAAAGTCGACGAACTGCGAAATCTGCTGAACGGCAGTGCTGGCCGAGACGCTCACCGAGGCCTTGCCGGCCGTACCGCGCTTGGTAGTGACGAGGATGACGCCGTTAGCGCCGCGCACACCGAAGACGGCCGTGGCCGAGGCATCCTTCAGGATCGAGATGTCCTCGATCTCGTTGGGGTCGAGCTGCGAGAACGGACGCTCAACACCGTCGACGAGCACCAGCGGTTCGGCCGAGTTCAGCGAACCGGTACCGCGCACGCGGATAACGGGTTCATCGGCACCGGGCATACCCGAAGGCTGCACCACCGAGATGCCGGGCAGCTTGCCCTGCAGGGCGTTGCTCACGTTGGCCACAGGCGACTTCAGCAGTTCATCGCCGTTCAGGGCCGAGACAGCACCTGTGATGGTGACCTTCTTCTGCTGGCCGTAGGCAATGACGACCACCTCGTCCAGACTCTGCAGGTCGGGCTTCAGGCTGATGAGCATCCTGCGGGCGGCTTTTTGTCTCTGCGAGACATAGCCGATGTAGGAGAACTCCAGCGTCGCACTTTGAGAAACAGATGGCAACGCGAAGTTACCGTCGAGATCGGTGACCACGCCCGTGCCGGTGCCCTCCACCTTGACGGAGACACCAATCAGGGGTTCGCCTGTCTCATCTGTCACCTGGCCTTCCACCCGAATGCCTTGGGCGAATGCCACATTGGGCAACAGACACATGAATGTCAGCAGCCCAAAGAGATAAGATTTTCTAAAGTTTAATCTCATAGGTTTTGTTTGTTAGTTATTATTTATAAAGTGTTGAATAGTTAGCTATATGGTTATTCGGGTGCAAAGATAAGCATTTTTGTTCAAATAACGTTACACTTTTTTGCTTTTTATTAGCACTTATTCGTTTTTGACACAATGTCATTCAAATTCAGTACAACGCCGATGTACGAATTGTACAACGCCGATGTACGAATTGTACATGGCCGATGTACAAAATCTGGTCTGCCATTTTGGTACGCCTCCTTTAGTGTCCCTGATGACAAAAAACAGTCAGTCGTCAAGAGTAAAAGTGCAAAAGGTTGCAAAAAAAGTATCATGCGGAATAAAAAAAATATAGTAACTTTGCAGCGTCGAAAAACGTATAACTAAAAACCTGGATATGACTGAATTTGAAAAGAAAGTGGCAGCACTGCGCGCCCACCACAAGGAACTGCTCAACAGGGAGAACCGACCCAGGGAGTGGAGCTGCTCGGCCCTTGGGACGCTCTGCTATGCAGAGAATGGGATTTACGAGAAATATGAGTTCCCCATCCTGACCGCTGAGCACACCCCCTTGGAGTGGCGCTACGACTTCTGCGAGCAGGACAACCCCTACCTGATGCAGCGCATCATGATGAACGCCACGCTCAACAGCGGGGCCATCAAGTGGGACGGGCCGTCGCCCTTCGGCGGTGCTGGTGAGCGCTATGTGCTCGTCGTGCGCGTGGAGGGCGCCGACCGCAAGTCGTTCTTCGCCGTGGCCGAGAGCCCCAACGGCATCGACCATTTCCGCTTCTGGCCCGAACCCATCACTATGCCAGAAGCCCCCTCCGGCTCCCCCCAAGGGGGAGTGAATCCCGCCACGAACGTCTACGACATGCGCCTGACACGCCATGAGGACGGTTGGATCTACGGCGTCTTCTGTGCCGAGCGACACGATGACTCACAGCCAGGAAATCTCTCTGCTGCTACAGCCACGACCGGCATTGCCCGCACGAAGGATCTCGTCAACTGGGAGCGCCTGCCAGACTTGAAGTCTCGCTCGCAACAGCGCAATGTCGTGCTTCATCCTGAGTTCGTCGATGGCAAGTATGCTTTCTACACCCGTCCGCAGGATGGTTTCATCGATACTGGCTCGGGCGGCGGCATCGGCTGGGCACTGGTCAACGACATTACCCACGCTGAGGTTCGTGAGGAGAAAATTATCAACGCCCGCCACTATCACACCATCACCGAGGTGAAGAACGGTGAGGGGCCGCACCCCATCAAGACGCCTCGTGGCTGGCTTCACTTGGCCCATGGCGTGCGCGCTACTGCCGATGGTCTGCGCTATGTATTATATATGTACATGACGGCTATTGACGATCCCACGCGTGTCATCGCCCGCCCCGGCGGATTCTTCCTTGTGCCCGAGGGGCAGGAGTATATTGGCGACGTGATGAACGTGGCCTTCGCCAATGGCTGGATTGCTGACGATGACGGTCGAGTCTTCATCTACTATGCCACCGCCGACACCCGCATGCACGTGGCCACTTCGACTGTCGACCGCCTCATCGACTACTGCATGAATACCCCCGAGGACGGTCTCTCGACGGCAAAGAGTGTAGAGACCATCAAGCGCCTCATCCTTAAAAATAATGAAACAACGAAATAACGATATAATGTCATAACGAAGAAACAAAACGACAATGGCTACACTAAAAGAGAAAATTGGCTACGCTTTAGGCGACGCCGCTGCTGGCGGCATCACGTGGAAGATCATGTCGATAGCCTTCCCGCTGTTCTTCACTAACGTGTTCGGACTGTCGTTTGCTGACGCTGCTACGCTGATGCTCATTGCCCGCATGTTCGACGTCGTTACCGACCCGCTGATGGGCTCGTTGGCCGACCGCACGCAATCGCGCTGGGGCACCTATCGACCCTGGCTCATCTTCGGCGCCGTGCCCCTGGGTCTTATCTTTGCCCTGTTGCTCTATACACCCGACTTCGGGCCGGTGGGCAAGCGCGTCTGGGCCTATTCGCTCTACCTGCTGATGATGGCCGTCTATACTGCCGTCAACGTGCCCTACGGCTCGCTCTTAGGCGTCATGACGCCCGACGACAACGAGAAGAACCAGTTTTCCTCCTACCGTATGGTGGGCGCCTATGCCATGGGGTTCGTCACCCTGCTGTCGTTCCCCTACCTGCAGAAAATGGTGGGCGGCAGCGAGCAGCATCAGTATGCCGTGTTGGGTGTCTTCTTTGGTGTATTGGCCACCGTTGGCACCCTGGCCTGCGGTCTGCTGACGAAGGAGCGGCTGAAACCCGTGCGGGCCGAGAAATTCTCATTCAAACAGTTTGCAGACCTGTTTAAGAATGCCCCGTGGATATACCTGACCCTCGTGGGCATCTGCACCAATTTCTTCAACGGCTTCCGCTATGCCGTGGCCGGTTATATGCTGACCTACTGCTTGGGTGGTGAGATCACCGTCAACGGGCTTATCATCAATTACACCGTGTTCATGACCTTCGGCGAGTTGACCTGCATGATTTTCGGCGGTGTGTCGCCGAAGTTCACAGCATGGATAGGCTCCAAGCGCAAGGCTTTCATCGTGGCTGCACTCATCTGTGCAGTGTTCAGCATCTGCTTCTTCTTCGTACCCATGAGCCCGAAGTATATCTGGGTGATGATTGCTCTGGTGGTGCTCACCTCGGTCGGCGTGGGCCTCTATTCGCCCCTGCTGTGGTCGATGTATGCCGACGTGGCCGACTATGCAACGGAGAAAAACGGCACGTCGTCGACGGGCCTCATCTTCTCCAGCGGCACCATGGCACAGAAGCTCGGCACGGCCATCAGTGGGTCACTTGTGGCCCTGTTCCTCGGCCTCGCTGGTGCCAGCATGACCACCGACGCGATGGGCAACACCATCGTCGACCCCGCAAGCATCACCTTGTCGGTGCTCACGATGATCTGGTCGTTGTTCTCGCTCTTCCCCGCAGCCATGGCCCTGATCATGGTTGTGCTAATCAAGAAATATCCCATCAAGAAGTAGTATGACGACCGCAGAACTCAAGCAGGAGATGCGCCAGGTGCTGGAGGACAACATCCTCCGCTTCTGGCTCGACAAGATGACCGACCGCGAGCATGGCGGCTTCTATGGCCGCATCGACGGTCATGGCCAGGTGCACCCGCAAGCTGACAAGGGGGCCATTCTCAACGCCCGAATCCTCTGGGCCTTCTCGGCCGCTTATCGCGTTTTGGGGCACCATGAGTATCTTGAAGCGGCAACGCGTGCAAAACGCTTTCTCATCGACCATTTCATTGACCCCGACTACGGCGGCGTCTATTGGAGCCTTGACTATAAAGGAGAGCCGAAGGACACGAAGAAACAGTTCTATGCCATCGGTTTCGCCATTTATGGACTAAGTGAATATGCACGAGCCACAGGTGATGAGGAGGCTCTGAAATGTGCCATGAACCTCTTTGAGTGTATTGAGCAGCATGCTTTCGATGCCGAAAACAATGGCTATATAGAGGCCTGCACGAGGGAGTGGGGACCCATTGCCGACATGCGCCTCAGCGAACTTGACGCCAACTACCCGAAGTCGCAGAACACTCATCTGCACATCATCGAGCCCTACACCAATCTTTATCGAGCCTTGCGCGAAAAGGAAAAGGGAAGAGTGAAGAGTGAAAAATTTGCTACCGCTGCAGATTCAGCGATGAACACAAGTGCGGTAGCAAATTTTTCACTCTTCACTCTTCACTCTTCACTAAGCAACCTCATCCACATCTTCACTGACCACATCCTGAACCCCGAGACATGCCATCTCGACCTGTTCTTCGAGAACGACTGGACGCGTGGCGCTGGCCACTTGGAAAGCTATGGCCACGACATCGAGTGTTCATGGCTGCTGCATGAGGCAGCTATAGTCCTTGACGACAAGGGCGAGTTAGCTCGCGTGGAACCAATCGTGCAGCAAGTGGCACGAGCTTCAGAGAAAGGACTCAATGCCGACGGCTCAATGGTGCACGAGGCCAATCTCGACACAGGCACCGTCGACACCGACCGTCACTGGTGGGTGCAAGCCGAGGCCGTTGTCGGGTTCATCAATATCTACCAGCACTTCGGCGACGAGGCTGCGCTGCAGAAAGCTCTGCACTGCTGGCAATACATCAAAGAGCAAATCATCGACAGGGACGGCGGCGAATGGCTGTGGAGTCGTCATGCTGACGGCACTCCTAACCTTGACGATGACAAGGCTGGCTTTTGGAAGTGCCCCTACCACAATAGCCGGATGTGTCTCGAAATCATTGAACGTGAATTAAATTAATCAACAATAGCAAAAATGAAAAGACTTCTTATTAGCCTGTTTGTAATCGTATCGGCAAGTGCGTCGCAGGCCCAGGTCATCAAGACCGATGCCAAGGTAGAACAGAAAATTGAGAAAACACTCCGTAAGATGACGCTCGAGGAGAAGATTGGCCAGATGGCTGAGCTCAACATTGACGTTGTTCAGGATCGCTCCGTCAGAGACCATTATCAGTTGAGCGAAGCCCTGCTCGATACGGTCATCGGTAAGTATAAGGTAGGCTCGATTCTAAACGTTCCCAACGGTGAGGCCGTCTCGCGACAAGAGTGGCAGGAGATTATCACGGCCATTCAGAAGAAATCGATGAAAGAGATAGGTATCCCCTGCGTTTATGGTGTCGACCAGATTCATGGCACCACCTACACCGATGGCGGAACCCTCTTCCCCCAAGGCAATAACATGGGTGCATCGTTCAACCGCGAGTTGGTGCGCGAGGGTAGTCGTATCTCCGCCTACGAGTCGAAGGCCGCCTCTATTCCATGGGTCTATGCTCCTGTTGTCGATCTCGGTCGAGACCCCCGCTGGTCGCGCATGTGGGAGAACTTTGGTGAAGATGCCTATCTGAACGCAGAGATGGGCCGCGAGTCGGTGCTCGGTTTCCAAGGCGACGATCCCAATCACATCGACAAGTGGCATGTGGCTGCCTGTATGAAGCACTTTATGGGCTATGGCGTGCCCACCTCCGGCAAGGACCGCACCCCGTCGAGCATTTCACCGCAGGACATGCGCGAGAAGCACTTCGCTCCATTCCTCGAAGCTGTTCGCAATGGTGCCCTGACCGTGATGGTCAACTCGCAGAGCAACAACGGAATGCCTCTCCATGCCAACTATGAGTATCTGACACAGTGGCTGAAGAACGATCTTGGATGGGACGGAATGATTGTCACTGACTGGGCCGATATCGTCAACCTCTGGAGTCGTGACCATATCGCCAAGTCAAAGAAGGACGCTATCCGCATCGCCATCAATGCAGGTATTGATATGTCGATGGATCCCTACAGCTGGGATTTCTGTACTCTGCTTAAAGAACTTGTCATGGAGGGCAAGGTTTCAATGGACCGTATCGACGACGCCGTGCGTCGTGTCTTGCGCCTCAAATACCGCACAGGGTTGTTTGACACACCTTATTATAATTGGAAAGACTTCCCTCTCTTTGGTAGCGATGAGCATGCTGCCAAGGCGCTCGAGGCTGCCCGCGAGGCCATCGTTCTGCTAAAGAATAAGGATAATATCCTGCCCATCAACTCTAAAAAGATTCTCGTCACAGGCCCGAATGCCAACTCGCTGCGGTGTCTCAACGGTGGTTGGACCTCCACCTGGCAGGGCAAGAATTCTGACAAACACTATCCTGAACGGAACACAATCCTTGAGGCTATGCAACTGAAGTATGGCAAGGATAATATTATCTATGAACCAGGTGTGACCTATAATGACGAAGGCAATTGGTGGGAGGAGAACGAACCACAGATTGACAAGGCCGTGGAGGCTGCCCGCAGCGTCGACGTCATCGTGGCCGTAGTGGGCGAGAACAGCTACTGCGAGACGCCCGGCAACCTCGATGACCTCAGCCTCTCGGTGAACCAGCGCAACCACGTGAAGGCCTTAGCCGAGACGGGCAAGCCCATCGTGCTGGTGCTCAACGAGGGACGTCCGCGTCTCATCAGCGACATCGAGCCGCTCTGCGCTGCCGTCGTCGACGTCATCCTGCCCGGCAACTACGGTGGTGACGCCCTGGCCGACCTGCTCAGCGGCGACGCCAACTTCAGCGCCAAACTGCCATTCACTTATCCGCGTAATCAGGCAGCACTGACAAAGTATGACTATAAACCCTGCGAGCAGGTGGAGACGATGAGCGGCGCCTATAACTACAATGCTGTGGTCTCGGTACAGTGGGCCTTTGGCTATGGCCTGTCGTACACCACCTTTGAGTATTCTAACCTCCGTGTTGACCGCCCGCAGTTTACGGCCGACGACGTGCTGACCTTCAACGTCGACATCCGAAACACAGGCCGTGTGGCCGGACGTGAGCCCGTCCTGCTCTTTGCCAGTGACCTTGTGGCTTCGCTGACACCTGACAACCGCCGTCTGCGTGCCTTCGAAAAGACTCCCTTGCTGCAGCCTGGAGAGACTACGACCATGACACTTCGCCTGAAAGGTAGCGACCTCGCTTTTGTCGGCTACGACGGCCACTGGGTGCTTGAGGAGGGCGACTTCCGCATCCAGACAGGCACTGAGGTGCTCACCGTCACTTGCACCGCTGACCGCCGCTGGGAGGAACCAAACAAGTAATGTATCAGAATCATGAAATTTAAAGAAATGGGAGATATGAAGAAAATAATCTTTATGCTTGGAGCTACGCTGCTTTTCTCACCTGCGAAGTCTTTGGCTTGGCAGGGTGATGTCGTCATTGAGACGCCTAACTCACAGTTGTTGCTCACGGCCTGGGACGGCGGAGACCTGCGTCAAGCCTATTATGGCGATAAGAGTGCTACGCTCAGTCAGTTGCGAGATGCCGGTGCTGACCTCAGCGCCCACGCGATGCCAGCCTTCGGTACCGTCGACGCGGTGCAATTGCCTGCTTTGCAGGTTCAGCATGTCGATGGCGACCTTAACCTGGAGCTTGTTGTCGATGGCTATGAAGTTCGCGACGAGACCCGTGCTAAGATTCACGTCTTTACTATGAAAGACAAACTCATGCCTGTCACGGTGCGTGTCTTCTATAAAGCTTATAAGAATGTCGACGTCATCGAAACGTGGACAGAGATTACCCATCAGGAGAAAAAGGCCGTCACTTTGAAACGTTTTGACTCTGGCCACATAGCCCTCCGTCAGGGTGACGTCTGGCTGACCCATCTGCATGGCAACTGGGGGGCAGAGACTGAGCCCACCATGGAACCTCTGACGCCTGGTGTCAAAACCATTCGAAATACTGACGGCACCCGCAACTCGCACCTCGACGCACCGGAATTGATGCTCTCCCTTGACGGTCGTCCCCAGGAACTGACCGGCCGCACCATCGGTCTGGCCCTCTGTTGGAGTGGTAACTATGAATTGAGGATCAACACAGTGTCGCGCCGTGAACACCACGTCTATGCCGGCATCGACCCGCAGTCGTCTGAGTATGTGCTTGAGCCGAAGGAGGTCTTCGAGACACCACATCTGGCTATGGCATATTCTGCCGATGGCATGAGTGGCGTCAGCCGACAGTTTCACAAATGGGCGCGCCGCGAGGGCATGCTCCACCGAGGCATGCAGACAGGTGACATCCTGCTCAACTCGTGGGAAGGAATCTACCTTGACATTACTGAGGAGAAGATTATCCGTATGATGGACGACATTGCCCAGTTTGGCGGCGAGCTGTTAGTCATGGACGACGGCTGGTTCGGCGACAAATATCCGCGTAAGGAGGACAATTCAAGTTTGGGCGATTGGGTGGTCGATCTTCAGAAACTGCCCAATGGCATCAAGGCCTTGACTGATGCAGCCCGTCAGCGTCACATCAAGTTCGGCATCTGGATTGAACCCGAGATGACCAACACCGTCAGTGAACTCTACGAGCAGCATCCAGACTGGGCACTGCAGGTGAAGGGACGCCAGCTCAAGCAGGGCCGTGGCGGCACACAGGTGGTACTCGACCTCTGCAATCCGCAGGTGCAGGACTTTGTCTTCAATGTTGTTGACAATCTGATGACGCAGTATCCTGAGATTAGCTATATTAAATGGGACGCCAATGCGCCCATCCAGAATTACGGATCCATCTATCTGCCAAGCCAGAAGCAGAACAATCTCAACATCTGTTACCATCGGGGACTCATCAATGTGTTGAAACGTGTCCGTGAAAAGTATCCCGATCTGGTCATTCAGGACTGTGCCTCCGGTGGCGGTCGCGCCAACTATGGCCTCTTGCCTTACTTCGACGAATTCTGGGTCTCTGACAATACCGACGCCTTACAACGTGTCTACATCCAATACGGCACGTCGATGTTCTTCCCGGCTAATGCAATGGCACAGCATATCAATGGTGTGCCCTATTGGAACACGGGCGGCCGCATCATTCCCGTCAAGTTCCGTTGCGACGTGGCTATGAGCGGACGCCTCGGCATCGAGTTGCAGCCCGCCCACATGAACGACGAGGAGCGCCAACAGTGCACGGCATGCTTCTCTGATTATAAACAGTTGCGACCTGTCATTCAGACGGGCAATCTCTATCGTTTGGTCTCACCCTACGACCGCCGGGGCGTGAGCAGCATCATGTATGTCAACGATAACCGTTCGCAGGCAGTCCTCTTTGTATATAAGATTGACAACTACTGCGACCAACCCATGCCGCGCCTCCGTTTGGCTGGCCTCGACCCCGCCCGCACCTATACGCTGACCGAACGCAATGTCAAGGTGAACGATAAACCCTGCCGCCTCAATGGCAAGCAGTTCACCGGACGCTTCCTCATGGACACCGGTCTCGAGATACCCCTTAGGCTTGACTATGCCAGCCGGGTGTTCGAATTGAGATGAGAACTATACTCCCCCTTCACTCCAGGCAGGCGAAGCATACGAAGTTGAATTAAAGAGTTCAAGTTTCACTCCCTGCATGTTGAACTTGCAAACAGAAAGAAAATGAAATGAAAAAACTGCTTTCACTGCCTCCCAATCTGGTCAGAAAGACCGATGGGGGTAAAACCATATTTCACGATATCACCCGGCTGCCAGCCGATGAATATTTCTGTACCTGCGATCCTGAGGGACATCGCATCGGCAGTGGTGGTGGTACTGCCTGGCTCCTTCTGCAAGCCTTCCTTCATGAGACTGGTGTGCAAGTTGTAGACTCACATCAGTTTGATGAATGGCTTGCTCGTGAGAAGCGTATCTTGCTTCATGCCGGCGGACAGAGCCGCCGGTTGCCGTCGTATGCCCCCTCGGGTAAAATCCTTACACCGGTTCCTGTGTTCCGTTGGGAGCGGGGCCAACGTCTGTCGCAAGATCTTCTTTCGCTCCAGTTGCCGCTCTATGAGCATATCATGCAGATGGCACCTGATGGGCTGAACACAATGGTGGTCAGCGGCGACGTCTTTATTCGCGCCACCCAGCCGCTGCCGACTGTGCCCAATGCTGATGTGGTATGCTATGGCATCTGGCTTGATGCCAGTGTGGCGCGCAATCATGGCGTTTTTGTCAGCGACCGCCGTTCGCCACAGGTCCTGAAGAAGATGCTTCAAAAACCTTCTGTCGAGCGGCTCCAAGCCCTTCAGAAGGAAAATCTCTATCTGACTGACATCGGCTTGTGGCTCCTCAGCGACCGTGCCGTCAAGCTGTTGATGGCCCGTTGCAATGCGGACGCTGATTCTCCGCTTACGCCATACGACCTCTATTCTGAGTTTGGCCGTACGCTCGGAACAGACCCGGAAATCGACGACCCTGAACTGCGCCGGCTCTCAGTGACCATTGTACCGCTTAGTGGAGGCGAGTTCTATCACTTTGGCACGTCGCGTGAGATGATTTCTTCAACCTTGGCCTTGCAGAATGTGGTGCGTGACCAACGCCAGATTATGCACCACGACCGCAAACCTCATCCTTCTATTTTCGTTCAGAATGCCGTCACCGATGTTACTTTCACTGACCAGAATACTAATATCTGGATTGAGAACAGCCACATAGGCCCCCGTTGGACGCTTACAAAAGACAATATTATTACGGGTGTTCCCCGCAACGACTGGGCTGTCAGTCTTGCCCCTGGCCAGTGCCTCGACATTGTGCCAGTCGGCAACGACCGCTATGCCGTCCGACTTTATCACATCGACGACCGCTTCGACGGTTCCGAGCAGCAGCGCCCGCAGTTCCCCGTTGTGGAATATGACGACATTGAGTCCCTTTTGCCCAAGTCTGCTGCCAATGATGCTGCGTGTCAGTTGCTCTCCGCTGAGCAGATATCATCGCAGGCCAACCTTTCGCGTCTTTTCCTCCAGCGTCAGGCCTTCCGTGCCGACAACTGGCCAGCGCTGGCCCGCAACTGGGAGCATAGCGTCTTCTATCAGCTCGATCTCGACGATGCTGCCCGTGAGTTTGCTCAGCTGCAGATCCCCATGCCACAGCCCCTGCCGGCCGACGCTCCGCTCATGGCGCGCATCCACGACGCCATGTTTCACGGTGACAGTCAACAGGCATTCGGACTTCTCCGTCAGGGGCTCACAAAACCGGTGTTAGCGCACCGACAGACGCCGCGTCTTTCGGTTTATCATGATCAGATAGTGTGGGCCCGCAGCCCCGTGCGTATCGACATCTCCGGCGGGTGGACTGACACACCGCCGTATTGCCTGCTCGAAGGCGGCAATGTCGTTAACCTGGCCATCGACCTCAACGGACAGCAGCCCCTGCAGGCCTATGTACGCCCTTCAAAGGATTTCTCCATTACCCTGCGTAGCATCGACTTGGGGGCCGCCGAGACCATCACTACCTTCGATGAACTGCGCCAGTTTAATCGTGTCGGCTCACCGTTCTCCATTCCAAAGGCAGCCCTCTCGCTGGCTGGCTTCCTGCCTGAGTTTTCCGAGGTGCAGCATGCTTCGCTCGAGGCACAGTTGCGCGACTTTGGCTGTGGCATAGAACTGACTCTCCTGTCGGCTATTCCTGCCGGCAGTGGCTTGGGTACGAGCAGTATCCTTGCGGCCACCGTGCTCGGCGCCGTTAGTGATTTCTGTGCCTTGGCCTGGGATAAGAACGAGATTGGTCTGCGAACGCTGGTTCTCGAACAGTTGCTCACCACTGGCGGCGGCTGGCAGGATCAGTTCGGGGGCATCTGTGGTGGTGTCAAACTGCTTCAGACACAGAACGGTTTCATGCAGGAACCGCTCGTACGTTGGTTGCCCACCGATCTTTACACCCAGCCCGACTATCGTCAGTGCCATCTGCTCTATTACACCGGTATCACCCGCATAGCAAAGCAGATCCTCGCCGAGATTGTACGCCGCATGTTCCTCAACAACCACGACCAGCTCCTCCTGCTCCGCCAGATGAAACAGCATGCGCTGGACATGTACGAGGCTATTCAGCGTCAGGATTTCCAACTGATGGGACAGCTCCTCCGCATCAACTGGACGCACAACCAGCTGCTCGACAGTGGCACGAATCCCGAAATTGTCGCCCGCCTGACCGACCTTGTCGACGACCTTTGCCTTGGCTATAAGCTGCCAGGAGCGGGTGGGGGAGGCTATCTCTATATGGTGGCTAAGGACCCCGAGGCTGCCGCACGTATCAAGAAAATTCTCACCGATCATCGTCAGAACGCCAATGCCCGCTTTGTCGAAATGTCGCTGTCTGACGTCGGATTACAGATTAGCCGCAGTTGAAGCCTATGGAATTCCGCACCGTCGTCAACGTAGAACAGCCCCCGTTCCTCATCGAACCCCTCGAGGAGGTCCTTTTCGTCGGATCGTGTTTTGCCGAAAGCATCGGCCAGCGTTTTGCCGAGGAGCATTTCCGTGCCGTGGTCAATCCATTCGGCGTCATGTATAATCCCGTCTCGGTGCTTCATACTGTCGAACGCACTGAGACGTCTCCCCGCATAGTTTTCCTGACGCTTGGCACTAATCATGTCTATCGCCTCAAGTCGACTGGCGAGATTGTCGACAACTGCCAGAAACGCCCTCAGTCGCTCTTCTCCGAGGAGCAGCTCAGTGTGGAAGAGTGTGTCGACTGTCTCTCGCGGGTGGTCGATGTGCTCGTCAGTCGCAATCCCGCCGTTCAGGTTGTCTTGACCGTCAGTCCCATTCGCTATGCCAAGTATGGATTCCACGGTAGCCAGCTCTCTAAGGCCGTTCTCCTGTTAGCCGCCAATCAGCTGGCCGCGTCACGTCCCAACGTCACGTATTTCCCTGCCTATGAGATCGTGCTCGACGAACTTCGCGACTATCGTTTCTATCAGCCCGACATGCTTCATCCGTCGCCCCAGGCCGTAGAATATATCTGGCAAGTCTTCTCCGAACATTTTTTCAGCGACCGTGCCAAGCAGTTCCTGCGCGACTGGCGTCCCATCAAGGATGCCCTGAACCATCGTCCTTTCCATCCTGACAGCGACAACTATCAAAATTTCCTCGCTCAGGCAAAAGAGCGTGAGCTTCGCCTCCTCGCTTCCTATTCTTAAAAGAATATTTGGAGACTCATGCTCACGCGTCTGTCGGGAGATTGGACAGTATAAGAAGGAGTACAACTTGACCGTGCTACAGTCCTCGCGCTACAACGAAAACCTCTCAAAGCGCGGTGCTCAAGGTACGCTCTGCGGGATGTCGCCCGAGTTCGTGGCTCACGTTTTTGAGAGCATCCATGAAGAGTCAGTGCGACAGCAGATAGAAATCATCAATAAATGATTAGGAGTTTAGAAGTGTAAATCAAAAACAGACAGAAAAAAATGAGAATATTAGTTTTAGGTGCAAGGTAGTGTACAGGCAAAAGATACTATCGGGAGAGTGGGTTGATTTAGTGTTTGTGATATTTTTTAATTAAACAAGGTGTTGCTCGATGGCTGTCCGCACGAGCGATGCCGTATTTTTGCATCCGAGTTTCTGACGGAGGTATTTGGTGTAGCTGTGCACGGTCTCGAATCCCAGACACAATTTGTCGGCTATCTCCTTCATCGTATGACCGTCGACGATGAGCCGCAGGATCTCGCGTTCGCGGATTGTCAGCGTCGGCTTAACCTCTACATGCCCAATCATGGTGAGTATCTGTGCTTCGCGGCAGATGTAGGCGTCACCATCGGATACGTGCCGGATGCAGTTGATGACTTCCTCCGAACTGACGTTTTTCAGCAGATAGCCGTTGGCTCCGTTTTCAACAGCCCGGCGGATGACGGAGGGTTCGGCATAGCTCGTCAGCACGATGATGCCCACGTCGGGCTGCAATTCCTTGAACTGTCGGATGGCATCGATGCCGTCGCCGTCGGGCATAGCTACATCGAGCAGCAGAATGTCTGTCGGTTGCTGCTGTAGAAGCAGGACGGTCTCGCTGATGGTGCCCGCTATGGCCACCACCTGCGCCACCCTGCTTTCTTCGATGAGGCGTGCTATGCCCTCGGCCACTACGCGGTGGTCGTCGGCTATGATGATTTCAATCATTTGTCATTTTTGTATACAGACAGCATCATCTCCATTTGTTCCTTAATCACATTTTTTTCTGTGCCGGCATATTGGTCACTGACGTCGTGAATGACGGTTTTGCCGTTGCGCTTGACATTTTCGCCTTGGGCTTTCGATTCTTCTTCGTCTGACTTGGCAATTTGCTCGTTCGGCCAGGTCCATTCCTCAGTTGAACTGGTGCATATCTGGTCGTTGTCGAAGTTGCATATCCATTTTATGGTTGCTTGATAAGTTGAAATCCTCATGACGTAGGTGAGGATGAGCTGGTTGCCGTTGTCCTTCATTTCTGCTTTGGTCACCTGCGCGTCAATGTTCTCTGTACCGTCCAGGATGGGATCGTCATCATCGTCGCCACATGCTATGAATGTCGTTGTGCAGGTCAGTGCCATCAGGCAGAATAAAAAGAATTTTTTCATAATAATAAATGATTTGGTTTGAACTTTGCTATTGTCGGCTGCAAAGTTACGGAGTTTCCTTTAATCTGCCAATACCCCAAATGTGGGTTTTTCTCCTATTTGGGAATTTCGATGTTCACTTCTGTGCCTTCGCCGGGCTTGGAATAGAGGTCGATACGGCCGCCGATGGCCTCGATGCGCTCACGCAGGTTGCGCAGGCCGGAGCCGTTGGAATCGTCGAAGGTGGCGCCCCCGTGGCCGTCGTCGCTGACGTTCACAGCGGTGTACGTATCGGCCGCGATGAGCTGCACGCGGATGTGCTGGGCGTCGGCGCTTTTCACGGCGTTGTTCACCAGTTCGTGCACCGAGCAATAGATGGCCACTTCGTGCTCTACATGGCTCTCGTCGCCAATGAACGAGAATCTCACGCGGGGCATTGTGGCGCAGAAGTCGCGCAGGGCCGTCCGCAGTCCGTAGCGCTCGAGCGAGTCGGGCAGCAGGTGGTGGCTCACGTTGCGCATCTCGCGTATGGCGACGTCGGCGAGTCGCTGTGCCTCAGAATCATTTTCGAGCTGTTGCCGCAGGGCGGTCAGCCGTCCGCCCAGGCGGTCGTGCAGGTCGCGTGCCAGACGGACGCGCTCCGACACCTCGCCGTCTAATCGCGCCTGCATCGTGGCATTGCGCCGCCCTAACCGGACACTGCGCCAGAGCACGAAGAACAGCACGGCGATGAGCAGCAGCACGACTGCGGTGAGCAGTCCGGCCCATCCGTAGAGCCGCTTTTCGCGCGAGAGCTGTTCGATGGCGGCCTGCTTTTTCTCCGTCTCATAGATTACCTCCATCTGCGACAGTCCCTGCTGATAGTTCTCCGTGGCAAAGCGTTCGAGCAGCGTGCGCATCTTGTCGGTGGCCTCCATGGATTTCTTTTTGTCGCCCAGTTCGGCGTAGATTTTAGCCAGCATGTGAAAGCCGCCCGCATCGCCGATGGTCAGTTCCTCGTCTGTGTGTACCGACTTCAGACCGTAGCCGAGCGCCTCCTGCCACCGTCCTTCTGCCATGGCAAACTGACAGGCTACGGCATAGATGTCGCACGTGGTCTCGCTCATCATCGGCTTGGCCTCCACGCCCGCCACGGCCTCGTCGGCATAGCGTCTCGCCTGTGGCAGGTCGCGGTGCCCCTCCATCAGGCAGAGCCTTGTCATCGACGCCAGTGTCTCGCAATAGCCGTCGGGCTCCTCGTCGCGGTGGGCGCGGTAATAGTCGTAGGCCGCCGTCGTCGTCTCGCGAGCCCGCTCATAGTCGCCCTGACTGATGTAGATTTTGCAGAGTCCCTTCCTCGGCAGGGCCATCATGAGCGAGTCGCCGGAGGCCTCACCGGCCTCGATGGCCTTGAGGTAGTGCTCCTCGGCCTTGGCGTCGTTGCTCATGCTGTTGTAGAGTTCGGCCACGTTGTGGTGCAGTATGCACTGGCTCTGCAGCCATCCGTGGCGCTCAAATATGGGCAGTGCCCGCTGGTAGTATTCAATGGCCAGCAGTGCATGGTCCTGCATGTTGTAGAGATTGCCCAGCGCCCCGTAAATCTGACTCAGATTGTCGTCGATGTCAGCGTCGGTGTATCTGTGGTCGCCGTGCATCGAGTCGCTGACGGCCAGTGCCTGTCGGAAAAAGTCCTCGGCAGTCGACCAGTCACTGCGGCCGTAGGCATGAAGTCCCAGATGGTAGAGTGCACTTTCACGCGCGTTGAGCGCGTTCATCTTATAACTTAGTGCCAGTGCTTGGCGGGCATAATGCGTTGCCCGCTCGCCGTCGATGATTTGCAGTCCGTTCATCAGGTTGAGGTAAGCGTCCATCCGCTCCCTGTCGCTCAAGTGCCTGTTGCTGTTCAGAACAGCCTCGAGTGAGTCGACGTGACGGTTGCGGTGGTCGCGATATTCCGCCCTAGCCCCTGTGCCGCACAGGAGCATCATCACAATTATTACATTGAATTTCCGTCTCATTGGCTACAAAGTTAATCATTTTTAGGTAATAATGGAACATAAAACATGTTTTTTTGACAAAAACCCACATTTGGGGGATTGACAGATTAAGGGGAACTTTGTAACTTTGCAAACAAAATGAACTTATTGTTTTACTTTTTTATTAAAATCTTTACATTATGAAGAAAATTCTGTTCACTTTCGCAATGCTCCTCGTGGGTATGACATCCTTTGCTCAGCAGGGGGCTACATGGATGGGGGCTAACTTTAGCTATGGCCTGCATTCCGATTACAAGAACTTCGGTGTCGGTGCCAAGGTGCAGTATGAGTTCGTCAACAACTGGCGTGCTGAGGTTTCTGGCGATTATTTCTTTAAGAAAGACTATCTTTCTATGTGGGATGCCAACCTGAACGTCCATTATTTGATTCATGCCGGTTCACTGACCATTTATCCCTTGGCTGGTTTCACGCTGCTTGGCGAAACGCTCAAGATTGGAGGCTACTCCAACAGCGACTCAGATTTCGGTTTTAACATTGGAGCCGGTTTGGAGTACCCGATTTCCGACGGCATTAAATTGAACCTGGAGGGCAAATACCAGTATGTCAAAGATTGGGATCGTCCGGTCATTTCCCTCGGAGTGGCTTTCGCACTTTGATATTGAAATCATGGATTAGGGCTTTAAAGAGAAAGTACCGTTTCTGTGATCGAGAAGTGCCGCTTCTCGATGAAAGAAGTGCCGCTTTGTTCATCGAGAAGCGGCACTTCTCTGTTTTTGCATGTCCACTCTA
>FLNY01002588.1_pt1 | contig 56331 bp, 78 predicted proteins | sample 1140381 | NCBI WGS metagenome assembly FLNY01 (sample SAMEA3878172, study PRJEB12797) | bioreactor metagenome | biome: Moose rumen | place: Sweden | collected 2011-10
CGGGACACTTAGTAAAACAAACCGTTTTTTGAGTGACCTTCGTTCTTCTGTTCAACTCCGGATAAATCCATTGCGGAAGCATCCTGGAACAGACACTGTTCACCGTGGAAAATAACCTGATTATCAAGCAGTAAACCGCTTCTGTTCTTCAGCATACAGATATACATAATCGGCACTCCAGGTACTTTTTCTTTCTTTTTCTGTTCGTCGTTAGTTGGCAGATATGTATCTTTGCGCCACAGTCCCAGAATAACATTAGCGTCCTGTTCAATGGCAGATGAACCCTGCAGATCACTCTGTCTTGGTTTACGTGCGTTCTCGTTGTTTTTGTCCTTTGTTTTGTCACTGTCACGGTTAAGCTGTGCTGCAGCCACAATAGGGATATTGTATTCCTTGGTCATGCGCTTAAGGTAATGGGACACCTGAGCAATCTCCTGGAAGCGTGCTGACGGATTCTTTAAAGACAGATCATCAAAAGTCAGCAGTTGAAGGTAGTCAACCATAATTAAGTCTGCCTTGAATCCGTTGTCGATATAATCAAGGTAGTAATTTTTGATGTTCCTTACATCAAGGTTTTCTGAACCTAAATCAATGATTTTCAAATGTTCAGCCAGGAAGTCAATGAACGGTTTAAATCTGAGGCTGTATGCTCCGTTCGGATCGTTCATGTCTACGTTTCCGGTCAGCACACACTGTAAATTGATGTGACACATCAGAGAAATTAGTCTCTGCCAGATTTCGGCAGCACTCATTTCAATAGTGAAAAACAATACGTTTTTTGGTGCTCTTATAATCATACAGTCTGCACATTGAGTAACGTCGAATCCAAGAGCACTCAGCATGATATTGAGCAGTAATGTGGATTTTCCGTCACCAGGGCGACCGGCAACAATAATAAGCTCATTCTTTTTAATCCCGAGTGTTGCTCTGTCTAGATCTTTATAGCCGTAAGAAATACCGATAAGACCGTCATTTTCTGAAGCAATTCTAGCTTCATTCATGTATAATTCGACACCTTTAGATATCACTGTAGGATCGTGTCGGGTGAAATCCTGAGATATTTCATAATCTCTTCTCAGTCTCTCAAGCTTCTTCAATTGACTCAATTCAAAGCTGACGTTCTGCTCTTTGATCCGCAGTACACAATTGGCAATACAGTTATCTATGAATCTAAGTTTAAGGTCCTTGAAGAAGTCTTTGTTGTAGGAAGACGGATCAATCCCTTGCGTTGCCAGATAGCCGATAATATCCGGAAGTGTCTTGGTACCGTTCGACGTGTCATAACACTGCGCTTCCTGCATCACCGAGGCAAGGCTGTATTTGAAGTTCTTATGAATGGATGTGAGAATGTGATTAAAGATTATAGATGAAAAAGCATCTGTAAATATCACATCAAGACACTGATGTGTACTTGTATTGGTTTCTGCCGCTACTCTGCTGGCAATGTGTTCAATCGACAGAAATTCACGATTGAAAAGGGTCCGCAAGTGCTCATTATCTTCAGTGAGTATTGCAGCATTCAGAAGGGCTTTCTGAGAAAACTCATCTAACAGCATACCAAAATCCTATAAGGGCATACCAACATGACAAGTATGCCCTGGTTATTTGTAATAATAAAGGAATTGTTTAGAACGGTATATCGTCTTCAGTTGCAGTTGCGGCCGCCTGCTCAAAGGTCTGCATCTGCGGCATTGGCGGCTGTTGATATGGTGCGCCCTGCTGCTTGTTCTGATGAGTGATCTGCTGTTGCATATAAACACCGGCCGCATTGTTCGGCATAGCCATAGCCTGAGGTTGTTGCATCGGAGCAACCGGTCTCTGTGGCATTGGCGGCTGAGGATTCTGCGGAGCATAGCCATACGACGGTTGAACCGGAGGCTGTACTGCCTGCTTAACAGTCTGCTGCGGAATGGTTGATGACTGAGTTCTGGCTAAAGGTCTTACATCACGATAGTTCACGTCATTTTTATCGTCATACAGTGAACCGTCCTCTTTCTTGCCACCCTTCTTAATCATCACTCCGAGCGAGAATACCTTATCACGTACAAGATTTGCAAGCTGTGTGTGGTTGCGGCAGTTATTGGTTCCAAAAATTCTAGGATCTAAACCGCAAGCCTGCAGCAGACACGCAAGGTTAGCCTTGGTGTATGGAACTGCGTTCTGTGACATCCACAAGTCGCTGAATACTTTGCGCTTAGCGTACTCTCCTGACACAATGGTATATTCAATGTGAATGTACGGAGTACCGCCCTGGGTGATCATTGAAGTGATGTTATCAACTCTTGCCGGATAATCACCCTTTGGAATCAAGGCAAAATCACCTGTTGCTTCTGCCGGTGCTACGTCATTATATGCTGCAAAATCTAAATTATATTCCTGGTTCATTATTAAAAACCTCTTATTTTGTTGATGATATTTTGTAGGTGCGGATATTCATAAACATCTAAATTTCCACATCTGTCCTTTGCTATAAAATTACTGAAATCATTGTCTAAAGTTGTTACAAGCGCTCTTGAACGGTTACCCTGAGCGTCAGTGATGTATTTGTATAACAGCACTTCATCTACCATGTATGGTAGCTTCTCCAGAAGTCTTTTCCCTGGAAGGCTCGGACGGATTTTTGAAACGTTGCCGTTTTCATCCGTTGCTTCATTCAACTGACAGATAAACACGATATTCTGAGGTAAATCCAAACAAGCCTTAATGAAATTGTTCAGCTTTTCATTCAGTGTTACATAAGCCTTCCTGTTGTCCTTAACCTGAGTCACGTAGATAGCCAGGAGGATCTCTGCAATCTCAGTGAAGCTATCAAATATTACTGTCTCAAAGGTGTTGTCAGTCTTCAGAAAGTTCAGCAGTTCAACCAGCTTTTTAATTGGTGCGCTGATCTGCTCTTCTGTTAAAGTGCCGTTATTAGCTACATTCTCTATCTCAAGCACTGCCATATTCTGAACATTGTGAGCAACTATCTCATCATTCGGATAATAACTCAGCACTTTCTGATTAATTGAGGTTGTTCCCTTTTCAGAACTTACGAGCAACGGATTTCTGCATGTGGTAGCCAATACTGTCTTGCCTATGCCGCTGTCACCGTAGAGCGCAATCTTTACTCCGTGCGCTCTGGTCACCTGATTTATATTCTTTATGTCTAGCATTTTGTACTCCTAGAGGATTGAGTTATTGTGTTCTTCTAAATCCTTTTCACAGATCCTGAGCTGCCATTCCGGCATTTCAAGCACTGACGGTTTCAGCACTTTGGAATCCTTAAACTCTTTGCACTGCAGCAGATTACGTTTGTATTCAGCTTCACCTTTTGGCTGATAAGAATCTGCAAGGTCAAAGAAATCACATGGATATACAGCACCGCTCTGTGACGTTGATACCACAGCAAAGTAGAATTCAACCTCTGACAGCGGCACGTTGTAGGCTATGCTTAAACCGTGTCTGTAGAACTCCTGCTGAACGTGATAGCGGTAATTCCACACGCTTGACGCAAAATTGCCGAAGTCTGAGGTTGTCTTCACGTCAATACAGATGATTTTCTTTCTGCCGTCCTTTTCTCTGACAATAAGCCAATCCGGTCTTATCTTGCACTGCAAGTCAGTTGTAGGATCTGTGAAGTAAATAGACACCTCCGCTTTGCCATCTTGATCCTGCAAATATTTACTGATTAACGGATGAGCCATTGCACACTCGGCAATTGAATGAGCAATGCTGTCATCCTTTGCAGATACAATCTTTTTAGAACCATCATTAGCGTTCTGGAACTCTTCCCAGGTAGCTTTACCCTCTTTGGTTCTGCGGTCGCACTCCGGAGCAATCAGATAACGGTTTTCGTATTCCTTTGGTTCCAGCAGAAGGCAGTGCACCAACGTTCCCAACCCGAGTGACAGACTCTCAAATCTCGGAGCGTTGCGCTCAAAAACAAAGTAAGCGGCACCCTTGTTCATTGCATCCAGAAGGGACTTACTGATCCCCATGGAAGCGTGATAATCTTCATTGCTAATATCTGCATAAATACCGTTGTCGAATTTCTTCATCGCTTAATTCCGTCCTTTTCTTGATAAATTCAATAATGTCCTGTTGCCTGAAATATTTTCGTGGATTCTTCGGAGCATCCCATAAGGTAATGTACGGAATTAGATTCTGTTTCATTATCTTGTGAAAGAGTCCTTTTTTAATTCCGAGAATCTCCATTACATCTCTAGGTGTGAGTAGGAGTTTTTTTTGCATGATCTTTCTCCTTCTTTTTGTCTAAAATTTTCTGCAGTATCTCTGCCGGTTCAAGGTAGGTATATCTAGACTTAAAGTAGTAATATCTACCTGGATTAATCTTGTAAAACTCGAGCATTCTTCGAATAGAGCTGAAGACATTACCGAGATGATCAGTTATTGTTTTGCGGAAGTTACACTTACAGCCTTTGTTATGCTTTTTTAGAAAACCTTCTAACTTAAATTCCATTACTTACCTCTTCGTTTAGTCCCTATCAGATCGTGCTCAGTGTCGTTAAAGATTGCGTATAATTTACGTCGTTCCATTCCGAGGAATGCTACAGCTTCAGCAGTGGTATATTTCTGACCATCAAACAACCATCTTTTACGAAATTGAACTGTAGGTCTATGTTTGTAGCTGTACTTTCTTCTTGGCAAATTTGCCACATCATCCGGTGTCAATTTCCAATATTTAAGCCTGTAATAGAGAGTGTCCCGTGGCATCTCTAAAGCTATTGCGGCTTGTAGGATAGATGGATATGTAATACCATTTATGGTTATTGGAATACTTTTTGCCATTATTAAACCTCCTAGATTCCCTGAGTTTTTGTAATTAACCATCGTGTGTAAGACTGTTCCTCAGTCGCTGAGGCTTCTATATTTTGTGAGATAGATGCCCATTCGAGATTTACCGCCATATTGTTAAGCGGATCATTGTCGATATGGTTTACTACTATTTTATTTACGGGATCGTCATTCGGACAAAATTCCTGAGCAACCAACCTATGTACCCTTACATGTTGTGCGGTACCACCCTTATAAAGACAGCAGGCATAGTACCAGCGCACATTGTCTCTATTGCGAAAGAAACATTTTTTGCCGTTTACTACCTTATAAGGAGCTACTTTGCTCATAGCCATAGGTTTACCGGTACGATGATTCCATAATCTGCCAAAGTTACTTACTGAATACCGGTCCTCATAGCCGGTTATTGGTTTCCAGACTTCATTTGGCAGTGAATATTCTTCTATGGTCATTTGCAAGCCTCCCAAAAGAATCCGTATGCTTTGTACTTAAGTTCACCCAATTTAAGATTTCTCCTGGCAACCTGACTAATTCCTCCGTGGGTATCGAATTTTTCTGTATATTGATTTTCCAGCAGCCACAATTCCGCCCTTCTGTAAGAAGCAAATTCCTTGATCAGCTTTTTACTTTCCCCGTCGTAGCATCTGACAGATTTTGGTGCGTCAGCTCCGGCCCATTTGTAAATCTGATTTTCCTCATTGGTACACCAACGCAGATTACTTGCACGATTGTCAAATTTATTGCCGTTAATGTGATCTACATACGGTGCGTTATTTGGATTAGGTACAAAGTAACGTGCAACCAATTTGTGAATGCGGAATCCGGTTGAACCAATAGAAACGGTCAAATAATTTTTCCATTCTTTAACTCGAACTTTTTCAAGGTTATTCATTACCATTTCATCAGGTAAAGACTTCAAGCGCCTATATACATTTCCTGAATCTTCAATGAAATAATTCCATTTTTTAGTGAGACTACTTTCTGCTTCCATAAAAATAATCATTTAGCGTTTCATCCTCTTGGTTTTCCTACAGGTGTTGTCAGTGCTTTCTTTAAGGGCCATTTGTATCGTTGTAATCTGAACCTCACAGTTTCCCGAGGAAGATGATGGAACTCTGCCATTTCACGAAGGGAACTGAATTTGTTTCCAAGGTAATCTGTCCATTCCTTACGACGATGTTCAAGTGCATAATCAATTGCTTCCTCTGCTGTCATTCCCTTTCTTCTGTGCTGATAAACGACCTCGGGATTCAAACCCAACAACTCACAAGCAAGCAGTAGCGAGCTGTATTTTTTACCCTTGTAACTGCAGCAAATACTTTTTGGCATATCTATGACCCCGTAATGATTTTGGTGACAAACATAATTCAAGTGGTAATTTGGCCTTATTTTTACGGTAATAAAAAATCTCCGGTTCTACTTTGTGGAATAAAGCCATTTCCTTGTAAGAATCAAAACGGTTCCCCAGGTGGTCCGTACACGGTACACTGCTGTTCCTCCGTGTGTTGTAAACAGTCAGATTGTCGTTCCTTGCACATCTTGGCTTCCGGTTATTCTTGATAAATTCTTCAAGCTTAAAATGCATCACTTCACCCATACCCTATCGTATCTTGGAGGAAGCACAGAGCAGTCTGTCGTGCTTCCATCCATGTACACCACCTTCTTGCACTCTTTTGTCTCCCAGGAGTATTCAACCTCCGGAGTATTCAATGCCATTGAGATTGCTGTGGTACACAGTGCAAGCAACAGCATAATCAGTCCCAGAATAGCGAATATCTTCAAGCCTTCTGCTACTGCAAGCTTTCGGGCATGTTTCTTCTGCCACTTAATAAAATCTTGGTCGTTAATGTAATCTTTCATGTGTAGTTCTCCATAAAAGCCACCTTGCGATGGCTTTGGTTTTGTCATGGATAAAAAATGTTATTGGAAACTATTCCCGACAGACGGAGTATTGATTGTCCGGCACTACCGCATAGGTAAAGTCAAGCTTTGCCTCGGAGACAAGGCTTTTGATGTCGTTCAGAACGACCTTGACCATCCCGTCATCAATGCGGCAGTAGGCGTTAATAATGTTGGCAAGAGCGCCGACGGTAAAGGCGGCCTTTAACCGTGGCACGATTTCATAGAAAACATCGTGATTGCAGTATTTGCTGGTCTCAACTTTGTGTGCAATTGCTTCAGCTTTGGTGTGAATTTTGTTGTGGATAATATCGAATCTTGCAGTGGTTTCTTCATCATTCAGATGTTTCATTTCCTCTGCAATCAGCTTGAAGTCCTGAAGGATCACATCAAGATATTCATTCTCCGGATTGAATTTCAGCAAGTCTTCAATCTTAGCCAGAAGCTTATTGAAAGCTGTCTCATCATAAACCGGCATTGCATCCATCAGAGAAAGGATATACTCTAAATCATGACCTTTAACTGCGCTTGTTGCGTCAAGATAATTTAAGTCATCATCCATCAGTGAATAATGCGCTTTTAAAATAACACTGTATTCTCTATCAACTTTGTGATGTAATATTTCTGTTTTTTTATCCATGTTAGGCTCCTAATATACGCAATCCGTATATTTATTATTATATACGTTCGGCGAATATTAGCAAGTATATATACGTATATATTATACGCATATCGTATATTTTATATAAAAATTTGATTTGCATCACAAATACAAACTTTATGACCTAGCACATTCTGATGTGAATGTAGTTAGTGTGAAGTTGGAGTAAAGTTGGAGTAAACTTGGAAAAAACTTGGAAGCTTTGACTTGGTCGGGAGTTTAGTCGGGAGTGTTCTTTATTAAGATTATTTGAAATAGCTCTGTTTAATTTTTTATCCAACAATTATAATTACCTTAGGAGCTTAATGGAGATGGTTTATATGGAATTTAGCAGTCTTGGTTACAGTGCGTATGATATAGCTAAACTGATCATCAAAAAATACAATGACGAAAATGAATATATATCAAATTTAATGTTGCAAAAACTTTTATTTTTTGTGCAGAAAAATTCTCTTAAAAACAACCAAAAACTAATATTTAATGATGAATTTGAGGCATGGAAATTTGGTCCGGTTATACCAAACGTATATTATAAATTTTGTCATTACGGAGCACTGCCGATAAAATTAAAAAAACAAGAAATCTTAATAGATGATGAATATGTAAAAACTATTATCTGCGAAGAATTTAATAGATGGAAAGGACAGTCACCTTTTGCACTTGTAAGAGAGTCTCATAAATCCGGAGGTTCCTGGGAAAAAGTTATTAAGAATAGCTTAGGTTTTCGGAAAATAATACCTTGTAATTTGATTTATGAATTAGGTTAATTATGAAAAAAGAAGATGTAGAAGCAAGAGAGAAGAGACTTCATGCACTTTTGATAGACCTCTCCAAGGATGTACAAATAGAACAAGAAAGTAACTATAAACGCTATCTAAAAAGATTACATGAAATTTATGATATTTCGGATAACGATATCTATCGTCATTCTTATAGTAAAATTTTCTTGGCTCTAAAGGATGTGTCTGATTCTGATGATTTGAGTTTAGAGATACTAATTCAGAATTTGCAATTGATTTACTACAAGGTACAACAGGATTCTAATGAAAAATCTTATTTTAGAATAGCTGTATATAAACTGTTCGATCATGTAAATCTTGATGTGTCTCGCATTAATTATCTTCAGATGGAGAATAAGGACTACTACAATAAGTTTTTAGAAGGCTATTCAAAATTACAAGACGAAACAGAAGAATCATTTAAAGAAATCAAACAATCGCTTGAAAAAACAAAAATAGACACAGTTGCAATTATAGGAATATTTACAGCGATAATTATTGGTCTTGTTTCATCTATTACATTCTCAGCAAAACTTCTTGCACATGCACACGAAATTCCTCCAGGAAGAATAATGATTGCTGCTGCCACGTGTGGATTTGTTACAATCTCAATTTTTTATCTGATTTATCTTATTTTGGAGCGATTAGTTTTTAAAAGCGAATCAAAGAAAATACCAGCATTGCAACACTTTAAAAATTATAAAAATTGGAGTGTAAGTGACAGCGTGCTACCATTAACATTGGTTGTTTTGTTTATTCTTTTCGTTCTAGGAAGTTGTAGCTGTATGTTTAGTTAAAGCTTCACAACAAAACAATAAACTGCTGTACCGGAAGGAGGAAACGGACAGCAGTATAATTACAAAGTAATAGAGCCCTTCTGCGCTTAAGACACATTGTGTACAGCGGACCAGTGAAGGGCCTTTTTCTTATTCAGTGGTTTTATCTATAACTTCCTTAACAATTATCAAATGCGGTATATATTCCCCATTTTTATTCTTTTTGAAATTTATATCCACATCTGCATCAAATTTTATATTTTGAGATTTAATCTGATTCTTTATATTTTCTACTGAACTTGGATCAGCAAATTCGATTTTGGTTGAACTGATACTATTTCCATCCGCATCTTCAATTTTTCCATACCAATTTGTAACGTCATCAAAGTTTATCTTTCTAACACTTATTGATACATCATCAAATGACCTGGTAATATAATCAGGTTCGTTTGTATATTTGTCAGGAATTTTTTTCAATTGTTCAGCTGTATATTGACTGTTAAAGATAGTCATAGGAGCATTCTGTGATTTACTAATTGCAGCAATACCCGGTGTATTTTCATATAACGTTTTTAAAGTTGCATCAGATAAGATAATTGTACTGTTTTCTACATGAATACTATTATCAACACTGTTATTGGTAAAATGATCTATGGCATAACCAATGCCACCTGCAATAAGGGCAATAATAATTTTGGATACCATCGGAAGATCTCCTATTTTACTCAGCATTTGCTCATACTGTTGTCTGCTCTTAAATGATAGAGCAATACAAAAGTCCTCTATCAAACTTCCTGTTATTATCTGATTTATATTTAATTGTATTGATACATCATGAAAATCAAAATGTTTTTTAAAATCAGCTTCTATGGATTTGCAGATATTATTCCAACTTTGTAATGATTGTACAATCTGTTCAATCGAAGGGATTTCAGATACATGATAAACAACTTGTTCTGATTCTATAATGATATGTTTTTCATCCATAACTACATCCTTGTAACAACTATATGCAGTTTAGCAGTTATAGATATTAAAAACTTTCTTTTGCTCCAAAAAATAATCAAAAAATAATTAGGTATTTTGTCAATAAATTATTGACAGTACAAACAGACATGATATAATATACACATAATCAGAAATGATTACGGGACGTGAAAGGCGATGATTAACAAGTAAGGATCGATTATGACAGAAGAACAAATCGAACTTGAAATCCTTAGAATCCTGACATCAATCAGTAACAAGGGAGCACAAGCCAAAGCACTCTTAGAACTGATAAAGAAAATCAGAGAAACTAAGGACTAAACAATAAATAAAATTTAGCTTTATCAAGGTAGGATTAAGTTCCTACCTTTTAAGGATTATAAGATGGATAAAGACAAAAAGCAATTAACGCATGATGAACAGTTGGAACTTGAACTGCTCCGGATTTTAGTCAGTGATGCACTTGAATCAGTGAAAGCACAGCAGATTATGGAAATAATTAAAAGGGAGCGTCAGAATGAACGGAACAGAACTGAAAAGGTTTAGACTCGGTCTTGGTTACGAATCGGCACAACAGCTTGCTGAAGCTTGCGGTTACAAGGCTCAGACACTTCTTGCTATGGAATGCGGCAGCAGAAATGTATCTAAGAAGATTGAAGACTTTTTGATGCAGGAACTTAAAGCCAGAATTGACAATGGTTCTGATAGCTTTATCAATACGGTTTTAAAATTACATAACAGATTATTCGAATAATATTTTTATTCTTTTGGAATAGATCAAATTTATTACAAAACTTGGAAATAAAAAAAGGTAGCATATCGCTACCTTGAAAAAATACTCATTTACTTTCTATGATAGAACAAAGAAGCAAAATACCCGATAATTGGAATTATCAATATAATCAAAGAAACCATTGCTACCGCAATATTTACCATGTCAGAAATAGATATATTATTTGATTGATTTACCAATAGAGTAATATATTCGCAGATTGGATACATCGGAGGAATCATAATTAAACAAAGAATACCTATATCCTTTAAGAGATCATAGGCTCGTGATTCTTTGGTTAATTCAGAAACTAAATCATCGATTATAACATCTGTCTTTTCTTTTAAATTATCATAATGATTGTTTATATGATTATCAATTTCGGATTGCGTTATTGTTCTTGAATTATTATTAGCCTTGTGAATTTCTTCTAATTCATTTTTGGCGCATTGTCTGATTAAAGATTTTTGTTCTTTTTCTGTTACATAACTTTTTATTCTTGCTATAACCTTTTTGTTACTCATTTTCTTTATTTACTGTTTGCTATTATTCTTTGGTGCAAAAATTCTGAAAAACTGCGATCTAAATTTTTATTATCCTGCTGCAACTTTTTCTCCCATTCAGGGATGTCTGATATTAAAACATCAGGATCGTGTCTGTTTTCGTAGTTTCTGGTAGACGGAGTATCAAGCTGATGAATTTCAAGCTGACAAATTTTGATTCCGGCTCTAAGAATCAATGTCGTTTGACCTATATTTCTTATTATCAGTGGCATCCTTCCTTTGAATCCAGGATTGATAAAACTTCCCAAAGAAACATCTAATCCCCAGCGAATCAGGCTGTTTTTGTTACAAATACGACCATTAAATCCAGTTGTTAATGAAATTATTTCTGCAGAAAAACCAATGACATATGAGTTTGGCTCCAATGAATAACCATCATCACTTATCGTCTGTCTCTTGATAAATTCATGAGCATTTTCAGCCAGGCTACCTAAATCTATTGAGTCTTTGGTAGTTACAATTTCAATTTGGTCAGAAAGAGTTAAATCAACACTAGAAGGCTGAATATTATTTTTTATTAATGGTTCAATACCAATAAAACCGTTGTTAATCATGTTAATTATTTGATTATCACTAAGAATTGACATGACGTACTCCTATTACTGCCTCTTTTTAAGGGTGTATTATACATGAAAGCATTTTATAAGTTAAGGTTCCTACTCCCTCCACCCTACCTCCTCACAGAGCGGAAGTAGGCGACAAGGACAGTTAAGGTTCATATTGAACTCTGATTACCCTTCCTATAATTTTGGTTGCTTCTGTAAATTTGATAATACTATAGGCAGGGTTCCAAGGTTTTAAGTACGGAACTGATCCATCTAAAACAAGTTCTTTCATTGTTGCATCTCCATCTTCTATGGCAATAACAACCTTATGATTAAGTCTATCAAAATCTAATTCGCAAGGTTGCACTATCACTATAGAGCCTTCTGGAATGGTTCTATTGGAACCCATCATTGAATCACCGTTAACACGTAAAGCATAACAATCATTACCAATTGACGAATCTGTTTCTATGTACTCATCGTATTCAACGTTATCCGGCATATTAGTCCATGTTCCTGCCTGTACCCATGATATTACAGCTATTCTTCTAGTTGGAATTGGATTCAAAGCAGAACTGCTGCCACCAATTAAATTGTCAGTTGTCGTATTAAAAAGTTTAGCAACTTTGGCTAAATTTGCTTTGTTTATTGAGCCTCGGGAAAGCCATCCTTGAACTGCTGGCTGACTAACTCCTATCTTAGTTGCTAAATCGTAGGTAGACCAATTTTTGGATTTTAACAAATTGGCAATATTCTTCTTAATGTTCTCTTTTTCGTTCATTACTATTCTTCCCTTTAATAAAGCTTCTGCATCCACATTAAAAATTTTAGAAAGAGTAAATAACTTGTCTGTAGAAATTCTTCCCGTCTTAAGCCAACCTCCTGAAATCGAAGGTTGTTTAACTCCGGTTTTTTCTGCTAATTCATTTACAGTCATATTGTTATCAGCAAGAAGTTTTCTTAGTGCATCTTGAAATGTCATACCCGTCCTTAGTTTTATTTTACCTACGAACAGAACGAAAGAATGCAACAAGGACACCTTTGATTTTAAAAGGAATATCCCTGGAGGATAAAATAGGGAAGTCAGGGTTTAAAGGGACTAACTCAAAATACATCTGACCGTTTTCATATCTTTCTCTGTATTTTTTAAACGTTGCTTTTGATTCAACTTCATTACAAGCTATGACTAAATCACCGCTAGTAGGTTGAATATACGGATTGATAACTAGAATATCTCCATCCAGATATTCAGGGTTCATACTATTGCCTTTTACTGTGAGGGCAAAACATTGAGCATAAACAGAATCAACGGGAAACATGTCTGTTTCCATACAATTTATTTCGTTTATATCAGTAAACATTCCAGCCTGCACTTCATTTAACAAATGAATTAAACTAAAACGTGAAACATTATCCTCATTGAAATTTACATCAAACAAGGTCCCCGGTAGGACACCGTATAAATTAGCGTATTTTTCTATATCGAAAACATTTAAAACTCTTTGATTATTTTCGTGATTACTCACTGCACCTTTAGTAATTCCTAATGATTTAGCAACTTGATCTTGGGTCCACCCTTTAAGCTGTCTGATCCGTTTTAAATTTTGAGCAATAACATTTGTTTCCATCGCACATTTTCCTATTTTTTACTATGATAAAGGCTCGTGTTTACAAATCAGACCATACTCTTATCACTGTTCCGATAATAACGGTATCTTTAGTAAATTTTATAACCTCATATTTATCGTTCCATGGTTTTAAAAAAATCTGTGTTCCATCTAAAACAAATTCTTTAATTAGGGTTTCATTCTCATGCCGTGCTATTACAACTTTATGATTTAAATCTTCTTTATTTTTTGAACAATTAGGATCAACAAGAACATAAGAACCATCAAAAATAGATTTACCTGAATTTCTACTCATGCTATCGCCACAAACTTTTAAAGCAAAGTACCTATCTTTTGTTACTCCAGGAACTTCTATCTCTTCAACATCTGAAAACTCAGTATGTTCAGTCCAATTACCAGCTTGAACGTATGATAACAACGGTACTGAATTAAGTTCTAAGGACTTAGAATTTAGTAAATCATCAAGACTTAAATTGTAGTAATTACAAAATTTTTTTAATTTCTCTGTGCTAATTTCACCCTTATTTATAAATCTAGAAACGCTAGCTTGAGTTAATCCTGTAGCTCTCACTATATCAGCCTGTTTCAAATCTTTAGCTTTCATCAATTCTTTAATTTTTGTGCTTAAGATACTTTTAGTGTTCATACAAAGCTCCTTTGACATCACTAAAACTAAAAATATACTTTTTATGTATACTTTGCAAATACGTTACCCGTATGTTATGATATACGTATAACGTATACAAGGACATGAATATGGTTAATTTAAAAGACATTGCTCTCATGAAAAAACTGACAAAAACTGAATTCAATCGAATTTTAATTAATGAATTAAAAATCGCTCAACCTCATGTGTCTGAATATTGGAACAACAAACACCCTATACCAATTAAACAGCTTATTAAGATCATTAAATATTTTCACTTAGATCCTAAAATTTTGCTCGATTAAAAAAAGAGGTTTCAAAATGAATAGTTTCTTTAAAGTGCCTACAGACGGAAGGTTTACTCAATACAAGTTAAATCCTTCACAGCTTTTAGTTGCATGTTGGATGTCAAACTTAATTCAGCTTAATTTTTCACAATTATCTTACTCATATATTAAAGTGGGTTTAAATACCCAATGTGGAATTGAGTTAGACGTTCGAACAATACGCTCTATTGTTACATCCTTAGTTAACAAAGGTATTTTTACACGTAGTAAAAAATCAAATTTTTATATCTATAACATAGTGGATCAAAATGTACCTAAAAACATACAAAATGATCCATTACAAAATGATCCTCTTAATAAGGATCAAAATGTACCCTTAGGAATACAAAAAGATCCATATCAAGTGGATCAAAATGTACCTAAAAACATACAAAATGATCCATTACAAAATGATCCTATACAAAACGATCCACTACAAAATGATCCTCTTAATAAGGATCAAAATGTACCCTTAGGAATACAAAAAGATCCATATCAAGTGGATCAAAATGTACCTAAAAACATACAAAATGATCCATTACAAAATGATCCTATACAAAACGATCCACTACAAAATGATCCTCTTAATAAGGATCAAAATGTACCCTTAGGAATACAAAAAGATCCATATCAAGTGGATCAAAATGTACCTAAAAACATACAAAATGATCCATTACAAAATGATCCTATACAAAACGATCCACTACAAAATGATCCTCTTAATAAGGATCAAAATGTACCCTTAGGAATACAAAAAGATCCATATCAAGTGGATCAAAATGTACCTAAAAACATACAAAATGATCCATCAATTAATAAGAATAATAAAGAAATAGAAGAAACAAAAGAAGAAGAACGCACCCCCGTCACTTCCGTTATTCCGGTCTCTGCGATTAAATTCGACTTTGACTATCAAAGTCTGCAAGACATACCAAATCTCAGTGACCGTGCAGCCAAAGTCTACGAAGAAGCATACAAGGTATTTCCGCGTGAAATCATTCGTGCACAGGAAGTCTCTGTGTGTGTAGAAGAAATGAGTCTGTGCTATGAACTCAATGCCAGGGAATTTGAACGCTCAAAACCGAACTTCAAGGACACCGCAAAGGAAAGAGCCGGACTTATCGTTCAGGCACTGCTTGCCGACAAAAGCAAATTTGCCCCGATTGAAATCCTTTGGGGAATCAACAGATACAAGACAACCAATACCGCAGAGCCTACTCCGGCCACAGTCAAAAGAGAGTGTATTAAGAGCAGAGTGGAAAACAAAGGCTATAACAACGATTTGCAATATCTGATCCGACTCCGCAGAGACGAACAGCGTATATGCAGTAAAAATGCTAATGACTTCCTATGCCGGTTCGCTGACAGATACGCTTCCGAACTTGAAGGGCTGCTGAATGCCTACTATGCAGAATCCAAAGACTATGATGTGAAGTTCAATGAACTTGTTCTGAAGATGGCTGAAATGCCGCCGATTCAGGAGAGCACTCCAAACTATTGGAACATCTATCAGAACAGATCTAGAGAGCTGCCAATTAACCTTGATATCAGAATGATTGCCTAAGGAACCTTATATGTTTGAAAAGATAACAGTTAAAGCGCCGGTCTATCACGAGTTTTCCGCTGAGGTCGAAGCAGTCATTGACTCACTTGTAGTCTTTAAGCTGAATCTGCTGTCACAGCACTCCCAGGACACAAGAGCCATACAGGAAGATATTCAGTTCATCGTGAATACCATAACCGACCTTGAAACCATGCTTGATGAATATGTGGAGCGTTACTATGGTTAATCTCATCCTACCCTACCCGCCGACAGTTAACACGTATTGGCGTAAGTTCAAAAATCACATGGTTATCAGTCCACGCGGCAGAGCTTATAAAAACAAAGTCGCTGAAATTATCAAACAACTTGAGATCAGCAAATTTACCGGTTTTGTGAAACTAGAGATCTCTCTGGTTCCGCCTGACAGCAGAAAACGTGATGTAGATAATGTGCTCAAATCACTGCTGGACGCTCTCACTGCTGCGCATGTATGGGAAGACGATTATCAGGTTAAGGCCGTCTTCATTGAAAGAATGGATAAAGATCCGGAAAAGCAAGGCTTTTGTGTCGTGCGTATTGCTCCGGTACAGATTAAGAATTAAGGAATTACGCAAAGATGATGGATGCACAGCAGATCTTGGAACAGTTTATCCTGTGGTCACATAAAGGAGGAAAAGGCACTCCGGAATGTGCAAGACCCGGATATACCTACGGAAATGACGAGCCAAACAGAATTTTTATCACAGACGAAACTGCCCTATCTGTGGATAAACGCATTGCAGAACTCGCCCGAAGCTGGCAGCACTCAACTCACGACTGGCGAACACCAATTGAATGGAAAGAGGTCCGGCTTTGTAATGCCTCACCATACCAGAGAGCTGAAAGGCTGGGGATGAAGATTGCAATGTACCGCGCAAGGATGCGGACCTTTGAACAGTTTATTATCAACAACCTTTAGGAGAACTATATGCTTAGCTTTAATCGTGATGAATATGACTTGAGCGGTAACGGCAAAGATCAACAGTCAGTTTTTGAGCCGGACAAAGAGAGACTGCTGAAATTGGTAAACACACTTGTAAACCGCATTAACAGTCTTGAAGATGAATTGTCAGTGCATAAAACCAGAATCAAGGAACACAGCTGTCAGCTCCGAAAAATCAAACAAACATTGGTAATCAACAAGATGAAGGAATGCCATGATGACGACGAATAACGAAAAAGAACAAAGGCTTATAGAGTTTAGACAAACTTTGAATGATTTATATCTGGAAGTTGAATCATTCGATGAGAACACCGAGGTGGAAGTTATTTAGTACATTGAACTGCGCATCAGTGAAACCATGGATGAGATAGCAAGATTAAGAGCGGAGATAAATACCCTCTAAAATTTGAATTTTAAACATTAAAAACCATTGGTAATTCTTGTATTCCAAAAACAAAGGATACAGCTTAGAGAGCGTCAGAAGAGCAAAAGAAACGATTTTAATTTTTATCAAGAAACAAAATATGAACATAACATCATTGGAGATTGAATCGACGACCGTCAAAACGTAATTTAAATGCTGATAATTATTTGCTCTTTTATTATAGATACATGTCACATAATGACACGTATCAATAACAAAAGAACACCCCAAAGGGAGGGGGGATCGAAATCTCTGCGGAAGGCTTGAAGTAACGTAACTCCCTTAGCGCCACGCGAATTTTTTGGTATTTCAAATGGTGTATAAGTTATAGTCCGAATTTTTGTTGTATCACACCATTACAGCGCTATAACACACAAAACAAGAACTTATATGACACATATTTCAACACTAGGAGACAATAAATAATGGGAACTGTAGAACAGGACTTAAGACGATATCAACAGCAGATTGATGAAGAAGACGAACTTGACGCGGCAACCGAGGAGGAGCTGACAGATCCGTTTGCACAGAGGGACTTTGTTGACGAACTCGACGCAGAACAGCTTTGCGAGTACATGAAGACCGCAATGTTTGCCGGTGACGAATCAACGATGCATGACGCAATCACAAAGTTCTTTGATGAGGAATATTACGACTTCTGCCGGAAGCGTGTTGAAGACAGAGATCAAAGGGACAGCAGATGGTAACAGAAAATAACGCATGTGACAAAGTTAAGGTAAGAAAAGAGGTATCTAAATGAGAAAACTAGACAAAAGAATTCAAAAGGTTACAGACATTAAAACTCCATTCAGTGAAGACTTTGAGGAGCTGAGTAATTACATCGGCTTCAACGTTTACGGTGCTGATGATGTTAACCACTTTCATAATCTGGAATCATGTTTTTTCGGTGCATTAAAATACGTATACGACGATTCAAATTATCCGTTTGTTATAGTCGGCGGCAGATCTGGAGACACAATGCCTTTCCGTTACATGATCTTAGAAAAGGATTTAGAGCCGAAAGAAAAGAAAGAAAAGAAGTACAGACCGTTTACAATGGAAGAATTTAACGATCTTGTTGAATTTGGAGAGTTCGTATCATATAGGCAAAAAGACAAAGCTCACACATATTGCGTAATGTACGTAGGAAATCAGTATACAAGTGAAACAGAGGATAATCCGCAAGAAGATATGGTAGGTTTAGGTCCTTATTATCACTCTTTTGAAGAACTACTTAATGATTACGAATGGTTACCTGCAGATCAAGATAAATGGGTTCCGTTTGGAGTGGAGGTAGAGGAATGAATTTGCGAGATTTAAATATATTCGTAGCAGATCAGATGGATGATAGGTTAGCTGAATGTGGAATTGACGTAAATCAAATAATACAGATTAAGATTTTTGACCGTAGATTACCACCGGATGATGATGTAGTTTGGATGTTAAGACCGCAGGATCATAAATTTGATTATGACACAGTTTGGAATATGCTGAATAGATGGATAACAAATCAAATTGTTATCTGCTACATGACCGATAATTTAGACAGAGATTTGTCTATTGAGATTATGGGAAACGGCAAAGGGATGATGGCGATATGACAGAAAAATACAAAGAACAATTAGAAAGTCGGAAGTTTGAACAACTAGATACAGTTGATAAACTAGAAAAAATCATAGATTTGATCAAACACTCTCATACATTGGATTTTGAAACACAAGCAAAGACAACCGCATTTCTGGAAGGTTATATGATTGCGTTAAAAGAACAGATTGAATGGTTGCGTTATGGAGTAGAAGAATGACAGAAACCCTATCAAACTTTCTTGCTGGAATTTACGGTGATTTGAATATCGCTATTTACTCTGATGACTCACACCAGGAGCCGGATAAATTGTACAACGGCAGTATTACTCAGCTTCCGGAAGACATTCTGACAAGGTATGGTGAGAGCGCAATAGATGTTTTTGACGAGAATATGAACCCGATACATGGAGGCTTTGTGAATACCAATATTGTGATTATACTGCGGAACACTATATAAATTTACCTAAATAAATTAGGAAAATCGGTTGTCAACAACACTAAATGTGAACTTAATCACAACAAAGTTATTGACAACCATATCAAATTGTTCTACCTTAATATCAGAGCGTCGAAACTCTTAAAGGAACAATTTGATAATTTACTCTCAGTCTTAGGATTGATCTATCTGATATGCTGAGAGGGCGGTAATGGTGACATCCGCGCCCTACACCTTTAAGGGTTCGAACCTCTCAGCGCCTCAATATTGAGGTAAATCTTAAATTCGAAAAATAAAAGGTGAAATATGTCAAATTTATCTACCGCTACAGAAGTAGCATCTCCACTTGCAATCGTAACTATCAACAACGGCGAAGCTGTAACTACATCACTTGTGCTGGCTCAACTGCTGGAACGTGAACATGATTCAGTAATTCTGCTTGTTCGTAAGCACAAGCAATCTCTCGACAAATTCGGAGAGGTTATATACGACCGATCTGAAATCGGTCGTGTTGGCGCTATCAAACCATTGACTTTTGCCATCCTCAATGAACAGCAGGCAACACTGTTAATCAGCTTTATGAGCAACAGTCCAAAAGTTGTTGATTTCAAAATCAAACTTGTAAAAGCATTCTATGAAATGCGCATGAAGCTGGAAGCCGAAAAAATCAAAAAGCTGGAGAATGAAGCGAGTCTGACCAAAGCAATAAGAGCAGGTCTTGAGAATGCAATCAAGGAACGCGCTGACAAAGACTGCAACAGCGAACTACATGATAAACTCAACAATATGCAGAAAACATTTGATGCTCTGTACAGAATGTACAAGTTATCAGAGGACGATTTGGAGCAGACTTTTACACAGATGAATGAAATTTATGAACTTTCAAAGAAGTGGCAAGACAACCGTATCAGTATCACAGACTTTCCAAGGTTAATCAACTTAGCCAGAGAACTTCACGACGTGAAAGGTGCAGTGTGGTCATGTCACCGTGAGGCGGCACTGCTGATATGCGGTTTAGTTGACAAAAAGACAAAGGATAAAATCAACAAAATTGCATCAGACCGCATAAAAGCAAAGGAATTAAACAACTTGCCGCTGTATTTCTAATACTGCGTCAATAAACAAAAATATAAAATAATTACTTTACATATAAAACAATAGTGTTATAATATTCTCAAAGGTTGAGCGATACATTAGGAGGTTAAATGAAAAAGCGCGACCTTGAGAAAGCGGTACTTGCAAACGGTGCCAAACCGATTGAAGGCACTAAACACGACAAGTGGCTTAGTCGGAACGGATATATGTTCACAATACCGCGACACAAAGAGATTGGTGAAGCTCTAGCAAAGCAAATAATCAAACAATCTCTAAGATAAGTTCTAAAGCCTCTGCATAGGGGCTTTTTCAAACCGAATTGTAAAGGAATAAATATGAACGTACAAGACTATCTTCTCTACTCGGTTAAAATTACTCCTGACGGCGAATTTTATATGATTGAGATTGACGGTGAAGGATGGGAAGGAGCACTGAGTCAAGGGGAAACCATAGAAGAAGCAAAGAAGATGGCTGAATTTTTAATCTATGATTACCTTGAAGGGTTTATCGAGTTAAAACGGAGAATTCCCGCACCGACTGTTGTCACAGAAAACCGTCATATAGTAAATATCGGATATGATACCGCATTAAAAGTAATGATTAGGAATATTATGTATGATAAGCAAATCAAACAGGCAGAACTTGCAAGACGCATGAATATCAAGCCTCAGCTTTTGAACAACATTCTAAATCTGCGAAAAGAAACAAGTATCAACCGGATTGTTCAGTGCTTTCAGGCGTTGCAAAATAAGTTAATAATCGAGGTGAACGATGAGTGACATAATTGCGTTGGTATGAGATTTTGATAAAACTTTAGTCGCTGGTAATATGCAGGATCCCATATTCGAGGAGTACCAAATAGATTCAAAGGAATTCTGGTCGGCTCCAATGAGCGTATGGAAATGCTGGCCGATGACATCATCGCTCACTATGAAGACCGACAGTATGTTCTGACCGGAAAAGCAATGATTGTCTGCATGACCAGACGGATCGCCATTAAGCTGTATCAGAAACTGCTGGATAAGAGGCCGGACTGGAAAGATAAGGTCAAGGTTGTTCTGACATCCAGCAACCAGCAACCAGGACCCGGTCGAGTGGCATGACATCATCGGAAACAAAGCGTACCGTGATGGGCTGGCTATTGAGTTCAAAGATAATAGCAGCGAATTCAAGATCGCCATCGTTGTAGATATGTGGCTGACCGGTTTTGATGTCCCGTCTATGGCTACGATGTATATTGATAAGCCGATGAAGGGTCACACCCTGATGCAGGCCATTGCCCGTGTTAACCGTGTGTTCCCGGATAAGGAAGCCGGTCTGATTGTTGATTATATTGGGATGGCTGCTGAGTTGAAACTGGCCCTGAGCCAGTACACGAGGCGCGATCAGGACAAGGTCCCGGATTTGCAGGCAGCCTATGGCGTCTGCATGGCCAAGCTGGAAGTGATGCGCGATTTCTTCTATCGCTTCAGCTACAAAGACTTCTTCGGCGACTCAGATGTGAAGCGCCTTAAGACAATCGCGGACGGTGTGGAGTTTGCTCTCGGCTTTGAAGAGGACGAGAAGAAGTCTTTCATTATAGAAGCAACGGCGCTCAGCCAGGCTGAGACGCTCTGCCGAAGCCTCCTGGATGAACAGGAAAAGAAGGAAATTGAGTTCTTCAAGTGCGTAAAGGCTGGCCTTTGCAAGATTGCTGGCAAGGGTAAGGTGACCGCAAATGAGGTTAATGCCCGTATCCTGAAGATGCTGGAACAGGCTATTGAGCAGGATGGTGTTGTGAATATCTTTGAACAGTCCGGCCAGAAGAATCCGGAGATCTCCATTCTCTCTGAAGAATATATGGAGCAGGTGCGCCGGATGAAGCACAAGAACATTGCTGCGGAAATGCTGCGGAACCTGCTCGAAGATAACATCAAGGTGTTTGCCCGTACAGGCGTCGTAAAGGCCCAGCTCTTCTCTGAAAAAATGCAGGGTGTCCTGAAACGGTATAACAACCGGATGATCACAAGCGCGGAGGTTATTGAGGAACTGCTGAACCTGTCTAAGGAGATGACCGACGCATACAAGGCCGGTGAAGAAAAGGGGCTGAGCGTTGAGGAGCTTGCATTCAATGATGCGCTGGTTGCTGATCCGGAAGTGCTCCGTAACATGGAAGATCCGGTATTAGTGCAAATGGCACATGAGCTTACGGATTTGATCCGCAGGAGCCGGACGGTTGACTGGGATAAGAAGCAGTCCGCTCGTGCGTACATGAGGACTCAGGTCAAACATCTGTTGCGAAAATACAAATATCCGCCAGAGCAGGCTAAGAGTGCTATTGACACGGTGATCAAGCAGGTTGAACTAATGAGTTCAAATATGACTGTAAATAATAACGAAAGCACTGACTATACCGTGTCAAAGAGCAAGAACAAGCCGGTTAAGTATGATTTCTCTGCTCATCAGGAAACACTGATGGTGGCGGAAGAAACAACACCGTATGGTGAAAAGAAATAAAACACAACATGCCATTGGAGTCATGAGACTGAATAATGGCATGTTGCATACCCAATTGAAAACCGCTTTCAAGGTATTTAAGCCTTGAGGCGATTTTTGTTATGCGCAAATGGCTATTTATCGTCAAATATGACGATAACATCGTCATAATACGAGAATAAGTGACAAATATATTGAAAAGCGGAAAGCATTATGATATACTTAAACTGAGTTGAAAGGAGGCGTCTATGTATTATACAGAGATAGCAAAAATCATAGAAGCCGGTATGAGGAAAGATCCGACAAAAGTCGCAAGCTATTCTCGTCTCCTTGCCAAAAAAATGAATGATGACGGAGAGAAGCGGGGAAGCAGCCGCATTCTTTCTGTGTTGGATAAGATTGGTAGCGGTCAAGCTGTTATGGATACACTGACAGCAATGCCTGTCGATCAGGAGAGCCGACTTGATATTGCAGAGATAGATTACGCACCTGGAGTGGATAATATCATTTTAAGCAAATCTGTACAGGATATGCTGGATGACTTTAAGGACACCATAAAGAGTAAAAATAAAATGATGTCCATGGGATTGGATTTCAGAACCACGTTGCTTTTGTATGGCCCGCCTGGATGCGGAAAGACAAGCGCAGCAAAATATCTTGCTTCAGAACTAAAACTTCCGCTTATTACTGCAAGGTTCGACACTTTGATATCATCTCTTTTGGGTAATACGGCGAAGAATATTCACCGTATTTTTGAGTATGCGAAAAAGCAACCGTGTATCTTGTTCCTCGATGAATTTGATGCGATTGCAAAGGCAAGAGATGATTCCCATGAGCTTGGAGAATTGAAGAGGGTCGTTAACAGCCTGCTTCAAAACATCGATGATTTTGCACAGGAGGGAATTCTTATTGCGGCGACAAATCATGCCGGTATGCTTGATACTGCTGTGTGGAGAAGGTTCCAGACGATCATCGAACTTCCGCAGCCGGGAGCTGAGGAAATACGTAGATTTATTGAGCAGTTCCCTGATGTCGCAGATGATTCAGGAATTACGGATTCTCAGTGGAAGCCAATTATTAAAGCACTGGAGGGGCTCTCATATTCTGATATCAAGGATATCGTCCAGAATATGTTAAAGAAAATAGTCCTGCAGAAGAAAAAGGAAATCGAAATTATTGATTATCTAATGGAGATTTTCCTGTTTAAGAATCATGGAAATTACAGTCAGGAAGAACTTGTGAAATATTTAAGTGACAATGGTGCTCCGCAGAAAATGATAGCTAAAGCGTTATCTGTATCTGACAGAACAGTAAGAAACTATTTGGGAAAGGGAGTGAGTAAGTGATGGAAAAACTGCTTCCGATTAAATTCTTCGAAAAAAGAAAGGTAGACGAGCAACTGACAGAGGCCGGTGGAAGCAAGACTCCGCCTAAATGGGTTTTGGAGGGCGATGCTCTTACTCAGCATGCCCAGCAACTTTCCGGCAGCATGGCGAAGGTTTCGGCAAGCTTTGAGGCTTATAAGCAGGAAGAGCATGAGCTTCCTATGGTTATGACGACAATCATTACGGAGGATGCTCTCGCAAAGACTCATCGCAAGGCAGTTGTAGATCTTCTCAACAGTGACAATAATGCTAACGTAATCGGCATAGAACCCGATAGAACTGAGAAAGAGGCTTCTTCTCCTGAGTCTGCTTCCGAAACAAATAGTGACGATAACCAAAGTGGATCAAAAGAAACCAGGAGGCTGATGTCTATTGTGGCGTCAGATCAGCTGATTTCCAATATTAATAGAGCACTCCAGGACACACAAGGTTCAGCAAAGCTAATTTCATCCATAGCGGATATGCAGCCTTTTGAAGCTATGCGCGGAGCTTACAATCCTGATAATAAGGCATATCGAGTTGTACTGATCGACTATCAGGATAAGCACAGGAATCAGCTTGCTCAGACATTGTTTAAGAATCAATGCGATACCAATGGCGTTCCGATCGAGAAGGAAACCAGATACTCATCGGATATGTGCCTTTACAGAGTATCTCTGGATAGTCTTGAAGAGATGGAGATGGTTCGCGGATTCGAGGGTGTTCTTTTCGTTGAAGAAGCAATTCCTATTCGAGCTACGTTGGATACTCTTGCTGATATCGTTGTTCCGGCGATCAAAACCCCTGAAGAAGGAAAGGAATATCCTGTTGTTGGGGTGCTCGATAGCGGAATTGAGAAGAATGGGTATCTTTCACCTTGGCTTCTTCCAGAATCAGAGGAGTACTATGAGAGAGCACTGCAGGATAAAAGCCATGGTTCAATGGTGGCTTCTGTCCTGGAATACAGTGATGAGCTAAATGGCACAGAATATACAGCTACTGACGGGGTCATGATGCTGGAGGCAGTTATCGCTCCGGATCCCAGAAAAGAAGATTTTTATCCTGACGATCTCATTGATGATGTTCGTAATGCGATAGAAAAACATAAGGATATTAAAATCTGGACGATGTCGGTGGGCACAATGGAAGCATGTTCATCTGCGACCTTCTCAGAATATGGTATGGCATTGGATAACATTGCAGACGAGAATGATGTTCTTATCATCAAATCCGTTGGTAACAGTACAGCGTTTATGCATGGCGGCTCAAATGAGAGAGTGGCAAAGATGGCAGATACTGTCCGTGCGCTTGTCGTAGGTTCCATTGCCAATGACAAAGGACAATATGATTTAGCGGAAATAGACATGCCATCTCCCTTCACAAGAAAGGGACCGGGCCCAGCTTATATCATAAAGCCTGATCTTGTTGCATATGGCGGCAATGCCGGAGTACGTCCGGATGGAAAGATGTCGCAAACTGGCGTGAAAACAATTGCAGCTTCAGGCATTGTTGCCGAGGCAGCAGGTACCAGTTTTTCAACTCCTTGGATAGCCAGAATTGCAGCGGAACTGAATTATCTTCTGGACGGAGATTTTGATCCTGTTCTTATTAAGGCGTTAATGATCCATAACGCTGGATATCCTGCCGGTGACCGAATGAAGATGGACGACAAGAAGAAACTCATGGGCTTCGGCATGCCGTGCGGTACGAGCGACATCCTTTATAATTCAGAAAATGAAATCACTCTTGTGTTAAGGGATAAGCTGCTGCGGGGAACATTTATCGATATTCTTGATTTTCCGTTTGCAAAGAGCCTTGTAGGAGATGACGGACTGTTTCATGGTCAGATCACGGTGACTATGGTAAGCGCACCGCTTTTAAGGGCATCAGAAGGCCCTGAGTATTGCCAGTCAAACATAAATGTTGCGTTTGGCACGATGGAGGATATCCAAGACCGTGATACGTCGAAGCGAACGATCAGAAATCCTATCGGGGCAAAGGATGCCAAGAATATAATCCAGGATTCCTTATACAGCAGCAAGGTTTTTGACATTCTGGAAGGCGAGACCTTCGGAAAGGAGCGCACCCTATTAAAACTGGGACAGAAATTTTATCCCGTTAAGAAATACGCAGTAAATCTTGATGAGATGACTGCAGCCAACCGCAATAATTATCTCAAAGGCGACAGGAAATGGTATATGAAGGTCGAGGGACTTTTCCGTGATGCCGTAGAGCGTGAGGTAAAAGATACCGGTGAGGTGTTGGAACAGGATTTCTGTGTTCTGCTGACCATCAGAGATCCGGAGGGCAAGGCTCCTGTTTACAATGAGGTCACGCAACAGCTGCAGCAGATGGGATTTGTTTATTCTAATGTGCGGCTTAAGAATGAGGTTAGAGAACATATTCGTGTTGAGGAGGAGGCCGACGGTTGATATCAAACGATAATATTGTATTCACTGAACGCAGACCGAACTCTGAATACGGTCCGGTAAAATATGAATTAAATGAGATCGAGGTTCTGGAGTTGTATTACGCAGAACCTCGCCTTGCTGCGCTTATGGAAATGGAAATTATCCGTTTGATAGATAAGCATCTTGTTGTAAATCTTAAGGATTTTATTACTCCGAAGACTCGCCATCTAACAGCTCGAGCGAAAAGAAACCTGTCTTCATGCTGCGTAGGAATTCAGTATGTTGACGGAAACAGTGGGCAGGACAGACCGGTTGCCTGTACTCTCGATCTGCTTCTACAAGCGACGGGTTTCCTTGAGGGCTCTGAAGCGGTTGATGGAGAACAGTCATATGAAGATCAGAAGCGAGAGGCTTCAAAGATTGATGCCGAGATAAACCGCTTGAATAAAATGATTTGCGAGATGCCGGGTAGTTTCTCTGGGTCTTTAAAGTATCTTATCTTACATTTCGCACTTGAACATGCTTAATTATCGCCTTTGATATAGGAGCAATAGTCAAGGAGTAAGCTTGGCTCTTATTGAGACTAGCATATTGTAAATTCGATTAATATAGAGGTTCGTCACAAAAATAGTTACTATTCACGAGACCGAAAGAGGATTTACAACCCTCTTTCGGTCTCGTGAATAGTAACTCAGACAGATGATTGAAGGTTGTCCATTACGTAACTACATCAAAAAAGCATGGGGTTGTGAACTTATTGAAGATGAAACGGGCATGCCTATTGAGGTTGGTTATTCGATTGATAACACAACAAAAACTAGAGCGTTATTTGAAATCAGCAAAGGTGTTGGGATTGAAGATCGTGACAATATAGATGTAAATACAAAAATGACAGAAAGTGATAGAAGAGTTCACTTTATAAACATGGTATACATAGCCGACGGTCCGAGTGTTATTCCTGCATTTTCAGTAATAACCAAGAATGGCGGAGCGACTTTTGCGGTATATCCAGCTGGCGATGAACCAGCCTTACATCAGGTGGAAAATATGCGGAATGATGGCAGAGTACAGATGTACGCTGAAGCTGATTACTCAAAGGGGACGACCGCTAATTTATGGATTAAAAACAAAGTAAAACAGATGGCAGACAGAATTGTTGAAGAAAAGAAGGAACGTCTAGCCAAATATAGTGCAGGTACCCCTCAGCACTTAACTTAGATGAAAAATAACAGCCTAAATTCACATTTTTGATCATAGGCTGTTATTTTTGTTTGCTTTTCATGATATTTTATATATACTTAAAAATAAGGCGTTGGGATAACTGCGCCTTGATAATTTCGTTTGATTTTTAGCTTTATTTGTCATAAATAAATTTCCGTTTTCAATTTGACCTCCTGAGGAACCTCCGCTAACACCGGAGGTTTTTTATTTTATGTACGAAAGAATCACAGAATGGCTTGCTAATCATCCGATAGTGAGCGGCTCACTTATTGCTTTTATTCTGGCGTTACTCCGGATGTACGGTTCTAACAAATCGTGGAAGGTACAATTTGTAGAAGCCTGTACATGTGCCCTACTCAGCACCGGCTTAACATACTTCTGCACCAGCATCTGGCATCTGGATGTTAATATTTCAATTTTCCTTGGTTCTGCCTGCGGATACTTCGGCACTGACAATATCAGAGCCTTTGCACATAAGTTCCTAAATAAAAAACTTAACAGCATTGAGGTTAACGATGAAGATTAGTTATATCGGCTTAGATCTGATTAAGAGTTACGAGACATTACAACTTACTGCCTACCGCGCCCTTAAGACAGAGAAATATCTGACCATCGGCTACGGCCATTACGGACCGGATGTAAAGGAAGGTCAGACTATCACAAAGGAAGAAGCAACCGAGCTGTTACAGCAGGACGTTCAGACAGCTGAAAACGAACTCAATCAACTGATCAAACAGAATGTACTGCTGACACAGAATCAGTTTGATGCACTGTGCTCTCTGGTATTCAATATCGGAGTCGGCAAATTCCGAAAATCAACACTCCGCAAAAAGCTGCTTAATCACATTCAGTCTGTAGACTGTGAATTTATGAAATGGGTTTATTCCGGCGGTCATTACGTCCAGGGACTGTATAACCGCAGAAAAAAGGAAGTTGAATTATTTTTGTCCTGATTTGAACTCCATGAGATCTTCGGGTGCTGTAATGGCACCCTTTTTTATTGAGGTAAAGAGTAGGAGATTACAAAGTGATAACGTTGAAAAATTGGAATAAACTACAGATGGAAGTGGTTCATTTTGTTCAATTAATTTGGCAAGACGATGATTTTATACGAAAAATTACAAAACTTGTTAGATGTGAACTGTCAAAAGAGCAATGGAATAAAACCGTTGCAGAATATTCAGACCGCGAAATTGATAAGATTGTAATTCAAAATGTTGATGGCCAGCTGCACGGCTGGGTTTATTTTAGAGAGGATGAATAAATGTATGAAGTTATTGCTCTAATCTGCATTGTGATATTTTTTCAAATCGTAATATATAAAATCGGCTACATGCAAGGCGAACAGTCAGCTTATAAACGTTTTGACCGTATTTGTAATGATTGTAGAAACATGGATAAATGAACATGTCGGAAAAATTGACAAGTTCAATTGTTGCATTTTTGCAACAGTTCGGAAAAGCCGCACTGGTAATTTTTATAATTGAAATCTATTTGCTCATAAGGATGTGGAAATGAGATTGAATGATGCTTACGTTGAGGTTGCCCACAAAGAGGGGTACGGGTTTTATTTTTACAAAAATTCAACGTTTAAAGGATGGGCGGTAAGATTTGAGCGTACCAAGTACGACGTTGAAAAAGTATATCTAAAAGACGGTCAGATAGTCGATGATTTTGGAGAAGATAACGACCGCTATCGTTTATTGATGGCGATGATTCAATCAGATAAATGGGAATTTGCAAACTATGAATCTACTGAACAGTCCGGTAGCGAGAGCGTTTAGTTTTCTTTTGTTTATCGGGTTTATAATCATGACAGCGTACTACAAGGGTTACAAAGCATGTGAGAGAGATGTAGCGTTAAAGCTTCAGAATGTAACCATTGAACACAATCAAAAAATTATAGAGACAGAACGTAATTTACAGAACAAACAGAATCAGATTGTAGCAGATTATCTGCAGCAGATTTCACTCCTGGAGGCACAGCACAATGAAGACAAGATTAACCTTGATAATCTGCGTGATGCTTTCGATGTCAAGCTTGACGGCATGTGCAACGCAAACAATTCCGGTAGTTCAACCGTGTCCACAAAGACCGGAACTCAATCCAATCTTAAATGTTATACCAGAGCCGAACTTCAGCGAAAGATTGAGCAAAGTATGGCTATCGTCAGAGAGTGCGACCAGGTAGCACTCAGATATAGAAGTCTTCTTGAATGGTGTAACCAAAGGTAATAAATACATATTCGTAAATAAATTTTACAAGGTTCTGATAAATGTCAGGACCTTTTTTATTGGGTGAAAAATGCCAAGAAATCCGAGAAGACCATGCAGAGCTAAAGGATGTGCAGCACTTGCTGTAGAAGGTGAATGTTACTGCGCACTGCACCTTAGGCAATTCTTACAGAGACAGAAACGACGTTATGATCCGGAAGAAAATAAATATTACGAAAAATACAAAAGGGATCCGGATACTAGAAAACGATACGATTCAACCTGGGAACGAATCAGAAATCATTATCGGAATGAACATCCGCTTTGCGAACAATGTTTGAAAGAAGGCAGATATACACCGACAGAGCATGTACACCACATCAAACCGCTTTCAGAAGGCGGAACAAACGATACATCAAATTTAATGGCACTGTGTAAGTCGTGCCATTCACGCATACATGCACTTATGAAAACACAAAAAGGAAAGAATCAAAATGGCGAAAGACGGCACAATGAGAGGCGGAGCGCGTATTGGCTCCGGGAAGAAGAAGCAAACACAAATAACGATACTTCCGACAGAAGTACCTATAAATTCTGAAGAGCAGAAAATAAAAACCGACTTCGATATAAACTTTCATAGTCCGACATATAACCCAGGCAAATATTTAAGCGCAAAACAGCCGGATGGGAAAAGGCTAAGAGCTAAAGACATATATAGACAGACGTATCAGTGGTTAGAATCAGTTCACTGCGAAAAGTTGATATCACCGCAACTGCTTGAACAGTATTCTCTGGCATCAGCCCGATTCATCCAGGCGGAGGAAGCAATAACTCAGTATGGAATGATCGGCAAGCATCCTACAACAGATGCAACAATCAGAAGTCCGTTTGTGGGTATTTCAATAGACTATATGAAGCAAGCAACACAGCTATGGTTCCAGATATTTCAAATTGTGAAAGAAAACGGAGCACTGACTGCGAATACTGCTGCGGACTTAGATCCTATGGAGCAATTACTCCGAAAGCAGGGATAAGGAGTACCAAATGGACTATGTACCTACTAAATTTAAGGCGGAGGATTCGGTTTATAACAAAGGTAAGGCAGATTATGCCGTGGCTTTTATTGAAAATCTCTGTCATACCAAGGGCGTTTTTTCAGGAAAAAAATTTAAGTTAATTGAATGGCAGGAGCAGATTATCCGTGATCTGTTTGGGACTATAAAGCCGAATGGTTACCGACAGTTTAATACGGCATATGTTGAAATCCCGAAGAAGCAAGGAAAATCAGAGCTTGCTGCCGCTGTTGCTTTGCTCCTTACCTGCGGTGACGGAGAAGAAAGAGCCGAGGTTTACGGCTGTGCCGCAGACCGCCAGCAGGCCACCATCGTATTTGATGTGGCTGCCGACATGGTTAGGATGTGCCTTGCTCTTAACAAGCGAGTCAAAATCAACGCATCTCAGAAACGGCTTACCTATACACCAACTAACAGCTTCTATCAGGTGCTTTCTGCTGAAGCTTACTCAAAGCACGGCTTTAACATTCACGGTGTGGTCTTTGATGAGCTTCATACTCAGCCGGACAGAAAACTGTTTGATGTTATGACAATAGGCTCCGGCGATGCACGAATGCAGCCTCTGTATTTTCTCATCACAACTGCCGGCACTGACACGAACTCAATCTGCTACGAAACTCATCAGAAAGCCAAAGACATCATTGAAGGCAGAAAGATCAATCCGACTTTCTACCCGGTGATTTACGGCGCAGACGAATCAGACGATTGGACAGATCCTAAAGTGTGGTTTAAAGCAAATCCTAGTCTAGGCATCACGATCGGAGTAGATAAGGTACAAGCGGCGTGCGAATCAGCACGACAGAACCCGGGTGAAGAGAATGCATTTAGACAGCTCCGTCTTAATCAGTGGGTAAAACAATCTGTTCGTTGGATGCCTATGGAAAAATGGGATGCATGTAATTTTGCAATTAATGAAAAGGATCTTGAAGGAAGAGTCTGTTATGGAGGTCTCGACTTATCCAGCACCACCGACATAACAGCCTTTGTATTGGTATTTCCTCCGCTTGATGAAGAAGACAAATATGTAATTCTGCCCTACTTTTGGATCCCGGAAGACAATGTAGGGCTACGTGTTCGTCGTGATCACGTGCCTTACGATTTATGGCAGAAACAAGGATATTTGCAGACAACTGAGGGCAATGTTGTTCATTATGGTTATATAGAGCAGTTTATAGGACAACTAGGAGAACGGTTCAACATCCGTGAAATCGCCTTTGACCGCTGGGGAGCTGTACAGATGGTTCAGAACCTTGAAGGTATGGGCTTTACTGTAGTTCCATTTGGTCAGGGATTCAGAGATATGTCACCACCAACCAAAGAGCTCATGAAACTCACACTTGAACGTAAGATTGCCCACGGCGGGCATCCGGTACTTAGATGGATGATGGACAACATCTACATCCGTCAAGATCCAGCAGGGAACATCAAGGCGGATAAGGCCAAATCTACAGAAAAGATAGATGGAGCTATAGCAACAATTATGGGACTTGATCGCGCTATCCGCTGTGGGAATGACAATTCACCGGCATCAGTGTATGACAATCGGGGAATTTTATTTGTTTAGGAGAGAACAATGGGATTATTTTCCGGCTGGTTCAAGAAAAAGACCAGCAACACTTTGAATGGTTCTTCATACCGTTTCTGGCTTGGTGGCACCACTTCCGGCAAGGTGGTAAATGAGCGTTCAGCCATGCAGATGACAGCCGTGTATGCCTGCGTGCGCATATTGTCCGAAGCTATCGCCAGTTTACCGATTCAATTGTATAAACGGCTTGAAGACGAGTCGGGCAAAAAGAAGGCAATAAAGCATCCGCTGTATTATCTGTTGCATGATGAGCCGAATCCGGAAATGACATCATTCGTATTCCGAGAAACTATGATGACGCATCTTCTTCTGTGGGGCAATGCCTACGCTCAGATTATCCGGAACGGCAAAGGTGAAGTTATGGGACTTTATCCGTTGATGCCAAATCGAATGACGGTAGACCGAGATCATGACGGGCATATTTTCTACAGTTATCAAATGCTCGACAGTGACGGACAAAAGCCAACCGGAACAGTAACTTTAAGTCCCCATGACGTGCTGCACATTCCGGGTTTGGGTTTTGATGGTCTAGTCGGTTACTCACCTATAGCAATGGCAAAAAATGCAATTGGTCTTGCTATTGCCACAGAGGAATACGGAGCAAAATTTTTTGCAAACGGAGCGACCCCCGGAGGTCTTTTAGAGTTCCCGGGAACGGTAAAAGATCCGGATCGTGTAAGAGAATCATGGAACAGAGGATTTAGTTCCGGCAATCAGCACAAAATAGCGATATTGGAAGAAGGCATGAAGTACACACCGATTTCCATATCACCGGATCAAGCACAGTTCCTTGAGACTAGAAAATTTCAGATTGATGAGATTGCAAGAATTTTCAGAGTGCCGCCTCACATGGTTGGCGATTTGGAAAAATCAAGTTTCAGCAATATTGAACAGCAGTCTCTTGAGTTTGTTAAATATACGTTAGATCCGTGGATCATCAGGTGGGAACAGTCACTTAACCGGGCATTGTTAACCAGAAAAGAGAAAGAGGATTATTTTGTTCGATTTAATGTTGACGGCTTGCTCAGAGGTGATTATCAGAGCCGAATGAGCGGTTATGCCATCGGAATACAGAACGGTTTTTTAAGTCCTAACGATGTAAGAAGCCTTGAGAATCTTGATTTGATTCCGGATGAACTCGGAGGCAACAAATACATGTGCAACGGCAACATGATCGATATTGCCAGTGTTGGAAAACAATATGAAAAATAGGAGAAAAAACAAAAATGAAATTCTGGAACTGGAAGAACTCGGTAGAGCCTGAAAAGAAAGAGCGCACGCTTTTTCTAAACGGCACGATCGCTGAGGAAAGTTGGTGGGATGATGAGGTTAGTCCTCAGTTGTTTAAAGAAGAACTAATGATCGGCGACGGTGACATCACTGTATGGATTAACAGTCCCGGTGGTGACTGTGTAGCCGCCGCTCAGATCTACAACATGCTGGTAGATTATCCCGGTCGCGTAACCGTAAAAATTGATGGCATAGCCGCAAGTGCAGCGAGTGTAATTGCGATGGCCGGAGATAAAGTATTGATGTCACCAGTAGCGATGCTGATGATTCACAATCCTATGACAATGGCATGGGGAAATTCAGAAGAAATGCAGAAAGCCATTGAAATGTTATCAGAGGTTAAGGAATCAATTATCAATGCTTACGAGTTAAAAACCGGAATGAGTCGCGCCAAGATATCACGTCTTATGGACGCGGAGACATGGATGAATGCTAACAAAGCCGTAGAGCTTGGATTTGCGGATGAGATTATCAAGAGAGAAGGTGAAGATGATACCGGACCTGAAGCAGTTTCAGCTTCATTTTCAAAAGTTGCAGTAGTTAACTCACTGATGAGCAAGATTGCAGCCAAGTGCAAAATTTCAAAACCTGAAAAAACCGGACGCGATGTGAACGAACTCATGGAACGTCTGAATTTAATTAAGTAACTACATAATATATGGAGAAATAAAACTATGAATATTACTGAATTACGAGCAAAAAGAGCCGAAATGTGGAATGCTGCCAAGGACTTTCTGGAAAAGCATCGCACAGAAAAAGGCACTCTGACAGCAGAAGATGACGCTACATACACCCGCATGGAGCAGGACATCACTGATTTGAGCAAGGAGATTGCAAGATTGGAAAGACAGCAGCAGATTGACCACGAGTTATCCCAGCCTGTTGCAACTCCGATCTTTTCCAAGCCATCGACAACTGCACAAATCAAGACTGGTCGTGCTTCCGAAGAATATCGCCAGGCAATGCTGACTGCGTTGCGCACCAACTTCAAGCAGGTTTCTAATGTTATGCAAGAAAGTGTTGCAGCAGATGGCGGTTATCTGGTACCAGAAGAGCTTGATTCCCGCTTAATCATGAAACTGTCAGAGGAGAATGTTCTTCGTAAACTTGGTCATGTAATCACAACTTCCGGTGATCACAAGATCAATATTGCGGCTACTGAACCAGCTGCAGCATGGGTTGATGAAGGTGGTACGCTGACATGGGGTAATGGTACATTCGCTCAGGTTCTGCTTGATGCGCATAAGCTTCATGTAGCCGTAAAGGTTACTGAAGAACTTCTGTACGATTCAGCATTTGACTTAGAAACCTACATTGCAGAAGAGTTCGGAAAAGCCCTTGCCAATGCTGAAGAAAATGCATTCCTTAACGGTACAGGAACCGGTCAGCCGCTTGGTATCTTTGCAGAAACCGGTGGCGGTACAGTAGCTGTTAATCTTCCAGCCGGTTCAAACATTACAGCGGATAATATCATTACTCTCGTTTATGCTTTGAAACGTCCATATCGTAAAAACGCAGTTTTCATCATGAACGATGCAACAGTAGCAGCTATTCGCAAGTTAAAAGACTTGAACGGTGTGTATATGTGGCAGCCAGCATTAACCGCCGGTGAACCAGATAAGCTGTTCGGCTATCCTGTTTACACTTCCGCATACTGCCCTGCAAGCAAAATTGCTTTTGGAGACTTCTCCTACTACAACATTGGTGACCGTGGAACACGTTCATTAAAGGCTCTGACTGAACTTTTTGCCGGTAACGGCATGATTGGTTACGTAGCTAAGGAACGAGTTGACGGTAAACTTGTATTAGCTGAAGCAGTCCAGATCTTGTCAATTGCACAAGCTGCTTCGGGCGATTAAGTTTAAGTCATAAATTTCCTTTTAACGTGTCAAAGGTCCTCTCTGAGGGCCTTTTTTCACACATGGAGAAAGAAAATGGTATCACTTGCAGATATGAAGAATTATTTGAGAGTGGACACTGATGATGATGACAATCTGATACAGAGTCTGCTCAATACAGCCAACCAGCTATGTTTAGACATTCTGAGAAAGGATGATCTAGATGATTTAATTAACTGTGACACTGCAGTAATGTATGCAACTTCATTTATGTACGAACACAGAGCAGAAGCTGATTATCATGCATTGGAGTTATCACTACGAGCCTTGTTACATGGTTCACGTAATCACGCATTCTAGGAGCGAGTATGGAACCGGCAACACTCAATGAACGAATTACATTTTTAAATAGGGACTTAAGTGAAGTTAAGACCGTTTATGCAAATGTCAAAGCGATAACAGCCAGGGAACAGATCCGCAACGGAGCGGAGCAGATAACAGACAGCTATACAGTCAAAATCAGGTATTTAAAAGATATCAGTCCGTCTTTGTTGCTTAGATGGCGAGACTATATTTATGAAATTGTACTGCTAAATGCAGACCGTAAACACAATGAAATATATCTGACAATTCAGTACAGCAACAAAAATCAAGACAATTTCAAAACCACATAGGAGTAAAAAATGACATTGTCAATACAGCATTACAGAGAATCATTGAATACGGTTTTGAGAACGGTTGTCACTGATCCAGAAGTAATAATAGATGGTGATTTTTCATCAGATAACGTAAAGAAAGGGATTGCATTCAATATTGCAGGAATTAACCAGGAGCGTATTTTAAGCGCAGAATTCAGTCTTGAAAGCATAAATTTTGACATATTGGTTATTGCAAAAACACGTTTTGACTGTGACACGATAGCCACAGTATTAATCAATGAGTTGCAATTTTACAGAGATGAAGACTGGCAGCGTTTCTATTTGAGTAACTTTTCAGACGTAGAATTTAATCCGTATGAAGATCTGTTTTATGTAAATAAAATTCAAGTCAGAGGATATTTACAGAGGTAACTATGGTTGCACATAACGGCTTATTTGTGTCAGTGGATGGACTAGATCATTTCACTGAATTTGCAAAGGAGCTTGAAGAAGTTCCGAAGAAGTGCAGAAGAAAGTTTGTGAGGTCAGCACTTAAGAGGTCATCACAATTACTTCTCAAAACTATGAAATCGAATCTATCAGCAGCGGGGATTGGTAAAAAGACCGGCTATCTGAAGAGAAGTCTTAAAGCAAGTTTCAATGTAAGTCGTTCAAAGCAATGGCAATATTTTTCTGTAGGAATTAAAAATCCAAAGCCATATCTTACGAGGAGCAATAAAAGAAAATTTTTCAAAGGCATCAAGCGAAATGCTCCGACCATCTACAAACCAAGGCCGAGTACATACGGAGGAATATGGCTTGAGTACGGATTTCATCCTCAAGGTTGGAATCGAGAGGTTAAAAAGCCTTGGTTTGTAAAATCCTACGAAAAGAACAAAGACACAATTAAGGAATATCTGGAAGCAGATGTAAAGGCTGTAATAGCCGAGATTAAAAATTTTAAGTAACTTACTAATCTATATTTCTGTTAATAAAAGAGGTAAAAAATGTCATATGAACATCAAAACGCAACTTTAACAGCAGGTACATTGGTTTATTATAAGGCACTTGATGCAGCAGATGAAACTTATGCGCTCTGGAACGGTCTTACCGAAATTGGCGATATTGGTACTTCTGGTTCATTCGTTGAAGATACCACACTTGCCGATACTGTTAAGACTTACATTCCAGGCATGAAGGACACATCTGAACTTGAGTTTACTTTCTATCGCTACAATGCAGATACAGCTCAGGCAGATCTGATATCCAAGGCTCAGTCCGGAACTTCTGTCACTATCAAGATTGTATGGCCGAACAGCACTCAGGCAGTATTTAATGCCGCTCTGAACGGTTATGCAGTTGTAGGCGGCGGAAATGAGGACGGAGTGAAAGGTAAGATCAATCTGCGCGTATCCGGTGATACCACTTTCTCAACTGTAGCTGCTGAAGCTTCCCAGGGAACTGACACACAGCAGGGACAGCAGGGAAGCAACCCTTAATAGGAGATCAACATGAACCTTTTAAGCAAATCATTTCTTAAAATCAAAAAGGTTCAGATTAACGGCTTTTCGGAGCCGTTTTATCTGAAGGAATTATCCGGCAGTGCATTGGCTGATTTCAGAAACAGATGTTTAGATACGCAGGGTGAGTTATCCAAACTCAACGACTTTGAGAAGATGGCTTATCTGCTGTGTATCTGCAACTGTGATGAAAGCGGCAATCTGCTACAGTCAGCTGAAGACTACAAAGCAGTAGCTGATAATCTGTCTCCTACTGTTTTAAACGAGTTGGTAGATCATATCTACAAGACTGCTGACATATCCGGAGATGCGGCAAAAAACTGATAAAAGCGGGTGGAATTGAGTGTCTGTGTATCAGAGTGGCACGTGAGCTTCACATGCCATATTCTGCAGCACTCGAACTGCCCGCGTCAGAACTTTCAATATGGCAGCAGGTATTTACGGAAGAGTATTACATCTACCATCCGGAGAAACGGCCGCAACCGGAAGACAAAACTGTTGAAAGCAATATTGAGCTGTTAAAGACAATGCTCAGCTCCAAGAAAAATAAAATTATAGATCTGTCAAAAAAATAAAAAGTCACCCTTGGTTTTTTGAAATATGCACATATAATCATTAATAACCAAGGGGAATTTTATGGCAAATTGGAACATCAGAAAAAAGAACGGTGAAAATGTCACATTTAATGACAATTCAAGAATCCGTACAACTGAAAATTATACACAGAATAACTTTTTTGAACAGAACGCTACAGTAAATGGAGCACCTATAGAATTTCCTGGCTATATTATTGGAAGACATACAATTATTGAACACAGAATTGTTGATGATACTCAACCATCCAAAGAAGAAATGGAAAAAGAAGACAAAAGAGCAATTCGAGGATTTCTTATAGTATTGCTATTATTTTTCCCTCCAGGAGTGTTAGTTTATTTTTTGTTTAGGCTTTTAGGTGTATTGAAATAGTTCATCATCAATAAATTTATTAGGCACTTTGTTAATAACAAGGTGCCTTTTTATTTTAAGGGGTTAAGATGGCTAATATTCTTATCGGTGCAAATGTTCAGGTAGGTGGTACCGGACAAGCGGCAGCTAACATGCGTCAGTTTTCTCATGGTATAAACCAGGAGATTAACCATATCAGATCAAACGTTAATACTGTAAATAATACATTTAACCGGTTTGAACATAACATTGCGCATATGGAAAATCATGTAACCAATGTTTTTCATAATATGGGAAACGCAGTTAATAATTGGGTTAATAATTTCAGAACTGCTTTTGCGAATGCAGGGGCTTTAATGATTTTTCGGGGTTTTGGTGCTGCCTTACGCAACATCAACGAGAATCTGCAGCAGACCGAGAGATCTATTGGTGCATTACAAGCAATTACAGACGGAGTTGACGGAGCAAAGACTAAATTTGCAGAATTGAACGATTTAAGCCGCACCATTCCGCAGTCATTTGATGAAATCACTCAGGCAGCACTCACGCTTGGCAGGAACGGCCTTGATACATCTGCACAGTCTATCAAGGCAATTGCTGAAATTGCACGTGGCACCGGACAATCATTCACTTCTGTTGCTCAGGCACTTACCAACGCATCAATGGGACAGCTTCGCGGTCTTAAACAGCTAGGTATTACAGCTGTTCAGGAAGGCGACAAAATAAAGCTGACCTATAAAGGTGTTACCGAGACTATCAAAGCTGATACCGCAGAGCTTCAGAATTACATGAACAAGCTTGCAAACTCACAGTTTGCAGATACCTTAAAACCGGAAATGGAAGGTGTAACCGGAGCAACTAAGCTTGTATCTGAAGCATGGGGTGACATGTGGAGACAGTTAGGTGATTCCGGCCTTTCCAAGGTTACCATTGAGGGATTGAATCTTGTAACCTCTGCCCTGGATAAATTCACTCAGATGCTCCAGAGTGACACAATCTCTAGTGCTATCAACGGCATAGGAGATCTGTTCACTTCGGTAACAGAATCAATCAAAGGTTTGTTCGGAGATCTGTCTGACAGCTTCCTGGAAGCAATGAACAGCATGAGTGATTCATGCGAAAACGCTGTAAAGGCGCAGATATCCTCTTTCGGTAATTGGCTGTCTTTTGTCGGTCTTGTTATCAGAGAATTTATCGGTTATGTACAGCGTGCTTTCGGAGCATGGACTAGCTTCACCTCTGCTATCGGCTCTAAAATGGCTGAGATTACTCACGGAACAACCAGAGAGGTACTTGCACGCAGTTCTGCAGATAATGCACTGCTTACAATTGCAAAGCAGAAGGGAGAGTATGAAAAAGCACGTGCAGAACTCATCAGACAGTCCGGCTCTGCAACTGTAACCGACAGAGATTTAATCAGATTTCTCCGCAGCGGAATGTTCGCCGGAGATACCGATTACAAGACTTTATATCAACAGAATTTAAAACAGCAGCTCGACAGCATAAAGGACTCTAATAAAACTTTCGTTGACAAATTTACTGATAACATCGAGCAGTCTAATCAGAGAATTAATAAAGAGATCAATGAGTATTATGACAAGGTTGCCAAAGGTATAGCCGCATCACGCGGCCACAAGATTACAACCGCATCTGAATTAACCGGAACTACAGAGAACGCACCTACTAATCTCACCGGCGGTACTACCATCGGCAACGATAAAGGAGATAAAGGCGGCAAAGGTGGTAAGTCTTCCGCATTGGTATGGAAAGATACCTGGTCTGCATATTATCAGCGCTTCCTTGATGACCAGGCTAGAACTTTGTCAAAGTCTGAACAGATTGAATATCAGTATCAGAAGAGACTTCTGGAACTCAATAAAATGTATGCTGAGAACCGTAATGTTTCTGAAGAGGAGTACAACGTTGTCAAACTTGCTATCGAAAAACAGTATCTTGATGCAAGAAAAGCACTTAATCAAGAAACCTACGATTTCATGCAGACACTGAATGGCGATGGCGAACTGGTAAGATTACAGAATCAATATCAACAGAAGCTTGAGATGCTGCAGCAATATCACGACCAGGAACTGATCAGCGAGACTGCATATCAGGAAGCTTTAGCTGCACTTCGGGAAGAGTATTACAAAAAGGACGGTGAATACCAGGACAAAAAGCGTAAAGCTAAACATGACGAATGGGCCAAACCTTACAAAGAAACTGCTGACGCACTCGGCCAGGTAGCCACCGGATTCCAGAACCTTACTACAGGACTCAACGAGAACTCCGGAGCATACAAAGCCGCATTTGCGCTGCAGAAAGGTTTTGCCGTTGCTTCTGCTACAGCCAATGCTATTGTTGCGTGGTCTTCTGCTCTCACTACTCAACCGTTCTTCCCTGCCGGTATTGCCGCTTATGGCCAGGCGATTGCCATGACAACACAGATCCTGAGCCAATTGAAAGGCGTGACTATGCACGATAAAGGCGGAAAGATTGCATCCGGTGCTCTGGGTATCGTTGGTGAGTACGGTCCGGAACTCATACAGGGTCCGGCAACTGTTACCAGCAGAAAAGATACTGCTGATTTGCTTTCTAATGCCGGTCAATCCAACGTTCAAGTTAATCTGATTGAGGACGCTTCACGGGCAGGGCAAGTTAACCAAAGAACTGACGATGATACTCAGACGATTATTGATGTTATCGTATCGAATATTCGTAACGGTGGCGCGGTTGCAAATGCAATGTCGGGAACTTACGGATTGGCAAGACAAGGATATTAAAAGATGGAATATTACCCTAATACCTTACCTAAATTTTTACAAAGCAGTTACAGTCTTAAACGCAATCCGTCAGTGTTACGTACCACAATGACGAACGGAACTGTAAGACAGCGTTTACTATCAGTTGATGCACCGCACACACTGTCAGTTAACCTACAGTTCAATAACATCACTGATTATCAGACGTGGTTAAACTTTTATGAAAACAGCATCAATCACGGTTGCGATTGGTTTATTGCGCCTATTTTAAATGACCGTTTGGAAACCACAGATCCGATTATTGCAAGAAAAGTGCGGATTCAAAACGGGCAGATTACAGAGTCTTTGAATTTTCGTAATAACATAGGCGCGTGTTACAAAATCAGCATGACTTTAGACGTTGATAACGTGGAATTTGATCAAACATGGAGTAGTTATTATGCCTAGAGTATTGTTCGATATTGATTTTTCAAATCAGAGTTTTAACGATTCCGCAGACGAAACAGACTGGATCTTGTCTCCGGTAAACACTTTGATTATTCCGGAGACTGCAACTTATATAGAGCGTGAACCAAATAAATATGTATTGTTCTGTAATGCACGAGGTACAGATTTATGTTTTGTTTCCCGTAAATCACGAACTATCAAAGAATACGAAATTGAGATTGAGTTTGTTAACCGTTATCAAGCAATTCCGATTAAGATTAACGAAACCGTGAGTTTCAGTGAATATCAATTATCAGTTGATGGAACTAATTATAGGATTCGTAATTGGTTCTATAGCAATGACTATCACAAATACAAACTAAGACGCGAGGGAACTAACCTTTACTGCTACATAGACAATAATTTAGTTTACACTTACGACGATACAGCCGAAAAATGTTTGCTACAAGGCAAGTTAAACATTGCTACAATAACAAGGACAGATAACGGAAATCACCTTTTACAATATGTTAAATTAACCGAACTATCCGTAGCACCGTACATAACCGCAAGTTCAGACCAAATAACCGCAGGCGATTCAGTTCAACTAACGGTTAACGGTTCCGCTGTCTCATTTTTATGGTCAAACGGTGAAACAACAGCAAGCATCATAGTTGAACCTACTGCAACAACCACCTATACATGTGATGTAACAACCGCAGACGGTCAAGTAACCCTATCAAAAACAATCAAAGTAAGTGCGAATGTCGTTTATGGAACACGGGGTGCAGTCGATGATGATACCCTATTCCTTATGAACTTTGCAGACGGTAAATTGAATGTATTAAAAGGTACTCTGATTGCCGAAAATGCTATAAACGATCCGTATTATGCAGAGCATTTAGAAGTTGATGGTGTATCAGTCGTAGGTGGTGTTAGGGTTAACGGTTCAAGCGGTGCATTGTATCGTAATTATGCATATCCACCATTTTTTGACAATTCATTTTGGAGTGGCGCAACAAAACCTATTGATTTAACGTTTGAATGGACTATTTACACACCTACTGCAAACGATTACGGTTCATTTTGGCAGGAATTAGCATTATTCAGCAGTATTCTAAACACCTCTCATTGCATACCACAAACCGGAAGTACAATTAATTATGGTGATTTATCTTTAGGTGGTTATGAGAACGGAGGACGAAAATCCGATGGTTCAGCTATGAACTGGATAATAGGAAGTGGTGGTGATAGAAAAAAAACTATTTATTATGAGAACGAGCGTTTACCGTGGCTTGCTTCAATGATTATTGGTAACGGTTGGAGTGCGCAGGGGTGGCACCATATAGCAAACGAAATTTCGTTTTATGACTGGAACAGCAAGCTATGTGTAGATTTTGTTTTGTACGTTGATGGTGAACAGATTAAAACATGGCACCAAGAATACGAAAATACATCAATATTTACGTTCACGGGTGAATGGTTTACGTTTATGACTCAATCATCCGGTTTGCAATGGTATATGTCGGAGATGTGCATCACTAGGGGCAGAAAGTATAACGGCACTTTTGAACTACCTAGCAACTTTTATAAAAAATATCTCACTCTAGCAACAAGTGTATTACCGGAAAAGAACCCCGAACCGAACTTTACTGAACTTGCCATAGTCAATGCACAGGGGACAGATGCACCCGTGATGGCTATCAAGATTGATTGCGAGAGTTTGTCAAAGCCTATATGTTTTGCTCAAAGCTATCACGATTTTGTGGCTAGAGACGATCAAGGCGAACTGCAAGAGTTTCAATCATCCGGTATTCAAATCAATCTACCGGAAAGAACAAATCAAAGCGGTTCAGCGTTATCTTTTGGAGTAGGTTCAATCAGCGGTGAGGTTATGGAACTATGCAATACTGTTATGTCCGGTGCTGTTCCATGCTATCTCACATTGTTGGAGTATTTACCTTTTGATACATCAAGGGAATATGACGGTAGCACCGCAGTTTCACCGATTTATACATTAAAACTGTTTGTTACAAGTTGCCAAATTACAACCAAAGGTGCAACAATCACAGCAGGGTGGCACGATACGTTAAACGCAAAATTCCCATACAAACGTTATACAGCTAAACAATTCAAGGGGTTGCGTTATGTCTGTTAACATCGAAAAATATTTACGTAACATTCACACACCGAACGGCAGAATTTACCCACATTTGGATTGTTGGGGTTTAGTCTGCTATGTGTATCAGAATGAATTAAACATCGAATTAGATTTATGTGCTGACTGCAAGCGTGACACAATGACAGACGGGTACGAAAAAATAAAGGGTTCATTTACAGAGGTTAAAACACCGCGAGATTTTGATATTATTTGCTATTTTAAGCACTCTGTTTTAGTCCATGTGGGTATATACATTTACGGTCATATATTGCATACAGACAGCAAAAAAGGCAGTTGTTTTGAGCCTTTTAAATCAAACCCTTGCATAAGAATTTTTAGACATGAAAAAATGAGGTTGTTTTATGAAAGTTAAAATTTGTAATTGCATTGATAACAATCCGATCAGAGAATTTGATATAGATCAGTCTAATCTTACTGTTTTAGAACTTTTAGAACACTCATTACAAAGATTGAATTTACAAAATCTAAAAGACAATGTAACTGTCTTTTCAGACGGGCAGGAAGTACCATCTGAAATATGGGCGGTATTCAAACTGAATAAAACAAAGTGTTTAAAATTCGTTATCAAACCGCAGGATTTTTTTAGTATTGCTATGATCATTATAGCGTTAGCCGTTGCAGTTTATACAATGGTTATGCTGAAAAAGCTGAAAACAAATGACAAGAGTCAAGAAAGCGGTTCAAGTATCTATGATCCAAACGCGCAGGGAAACAAAGCAAAATTGGAAGATCCGATACCCGAACAATTTGGGTTGGTTAAAGCATTTCCCGATTATATCTCAGATAAACATTATTTTTACAAGGATAATGTAAGATATTTGTCTATGCTGTTATGTCAAGGGGTTGGTTTTTATGACTGGTCACTGAATACAATGTACATTGGAAGCACACCTATTTCGTCGTATGTCGGAAGTGATATTGATGTTTTAGTGGCAGATCCGAACACTGATATTTCGTCACATGACGCGCATAGATGTTGGTTCAATTCGACCGAGGTTACAAGTTCGGGAAAGGAAGTTCCGGCAACAGACAGCAACAGCAGAAAACGCGGTGAGTTAATATCTGAAACCTTTACCCTTAACGGCTTAAATTTAACTATGTCTAGTGGTCATGATCTAGTATCGGGTGATATTATCAGACTGTATAATTTAAGCGGTCAAGATAGAGCAATTAGCGTATCTGCCGTTGAAACAATCCAAAACTCAATCCGTTGCTATGTTTCAGACTATCCGCAGAATTTAGAAAAGGCTATTGGTTGGAATTGTGAATTGTCTATCAGTCAGACCGATGGAACAACCACAGTATCAAACACTTACAATGTATCATTCCAAAATTACGGAACATCAACAGATAAAGGCAAGTTTATTGATGTTTCGTTGACTGCTATCACGCTGATTGATGGTTACACTGTTACTGCCGTTTTGACATTCAAGAACTTTGTCTATAACGATGCTGATTTAAATTCAACTCATGTATTAGATAACGGTTATTATGAAGTTCAAGCCGTAAACGGTAACACACTCACAGTTTTAGCCGTAGACAAAAACGGTATCTCATATACAAACACCGTCGGTTGGAGTGGCTTTTCTGCAAACAGAACATCAACCGGATTGATTGAACTCGTTGATACAAGCAGATCTACAAGCAATGCAAAGTCAAATATTGCCGGATATTATCGAGCATGTCCGATAGGTGCAACCAGTCGCTATTATGAGATTGATTTCAGTTTTCCTAGTGGTTTGTATTCTATGAGCGACCAAGGCGATTACGAAAGCCGGACAGCTACAATCCTGCTCGAATGGCGAATTGCCGGATCTGCCGATACACCACAGAGCATGACTAAAGTCTATACACGCAGTTCACCGGATGCGTTCGGAGAGACTATCACTATTGATGTTGGTAATGATAACAATGCTTATGAGTTCCGTGTTACTAATCTGTCTGAATATACTACCGACAGTCAAGTGATGCAAACTTTTATGTGGAACGGCTTAAAATGCTTAATATCAGAGGATAGTTATTATCCGGACGTAACAGTTATTGCTATCACGGTTAGGGGTTCAGAGTCTTTAGCTGAATTATCTGATAATCAAATCAGTACTTTATGGACTCGTAAATTAGGAAGTCTAAAGGATTTCAAAACAACAGTCTATGAGGAACAAGTCGTTACGGGTATAGACAGCTTCACTTATGACTATAACAACCTTTACGATACCATAGTTAATAACCGTTATTATCCGAAAGATTGGGATAACGAGTCGGACGATGGATTCTACATTTCAGATCACATGACAAAACACGGTTCGGAGGGTTACCACCGCAGGACGGTTATTTTTGAGAATTGGACTGCTAGACCTTATAACAATTCAGCTATGATTCCATGCTCTGTATGGTTTACTAATGATCGATTCAAGGCAAGACGTGATCAAACCTTAATCGAATTTTACTCATACATTTATTGTACGAGGTCACCTAACAGCTTAGACAAGACTGACGCTGAAATTATGGAAAATCCGACCTATATCACATCTATAGGAAGTATCAGCACGTTCAATCTTAGATTCTGTTTTGAGGATGATTCATATTATGAGCGTGACACTAAAGGACGTATCAGTATGGGTATTCATTTAGGCTTTTGCGATCACTGGAAAGCTAAACCGCTAATTTCCGGTGGCGATAGCAATACTTATATCCTTATGGCTTTATTTGCACCTGCAATTATCGATGGTTCAAATTATGGCAAGGGACGAACTTTAGGCGATGGCACGTTGGTTGGTACTTATTTATTCCCGTTATGGCGAATGAACGAGGACGGAAGCTGTATAGTTAAGATTGATCATACAAGAGGTTATATAAAGGTTTGGTTGAATGACTTTTTGATTTTCAATTTCACCGCAGATCTGAACCCGTGGATTGCTTCAATTTGGGGTCAATATATTTCATGGCAACAGTGCAGTACTTACGGTTCCGGTGGATGGCACTGGCAATGGTACGTTGGAGATTTTAAAATTCAATATCCTACCGAAAAAACAGTACAAGTCCCAGTACAAAAGGCAACAATGATTGAGGATAAGGAAGCAAGCCGTAGCATAGCTTCACCTATCCGCTATATTTGTGATAATTCAAAGTTTGGTTCAATCTATGACACTGATAACATTACTTTGATGGATCAAATTTGGAATGATGCAGGCTTAAATTTTGATTACCGTTTTGATAAATCGACAACCGTTTTAGAAGCGATAAAACAGTGTATGCAGATTGGTTTTTCTGAACCCGTGATTGACGGTAATCATATCAAAGCTGTTTATCGGTCAGCAGATAAATACGTTGAGCAGATGTTTACAAGTGCTAACATGATTGGTGAACCAAAAATCACATACAATTTTGTTACCCCTACCGACAATGACGAAGCAGATATTACATACATGAATCCGCAAAACTGGAAACAAGACGAAATGTACGTTGATATTGATAAATCGACAAATGAAGCGTCAGTGTACAACTACCAAAATTCGCAGAATACAGAAAAAGTCGAAGTGTTAGCCGTTGTTGATTCTCAAAAAGCGATAGCTCTAGGTTCAAGACGATTGAGAGAAGTAATCTATCAACGCAAGCAGATTGATTTTGAATGTGAATTTGACGCTCTTAACTGTACTTATGGTTCGCTCATAGCCGTTGCTTTACCACAAGACTTAAACGCTTTTAACGGGTATATAATCAGCTATGACAGCACAGAGCAAATCATTCAGACAAGCGATTCAGTGCCTAGTGATGTTAGTGTTATTTATGTCCGTAGATACAATGGAACTGTACAGCAAATTAACTGCTCTGCCGTTGACGCACATCACATTCAACTTTTATCACCGTTGGATTTTGAATTATCTAGCAATGTACGTTACGATAAACCGCATTATGCAATCGGAAATGTCGAGAAGTATTGGGTAACATCAATTAAACCGACAGAGAAAAAATGCAGTGTGACAGCGGTCAATTTCGATGCTAGAGTGTTTGTTGATGATCAGATATAATTACTTTGTTGACGGTTGGTGTTGTGCATCAAAAAAAAAGGTTGTCAGAAATGGCAACCTTGATGTTTTGAGGTGAAAAGTTTCAATTATGCTGATATTTTTAAAGGAACTCCCAGTACTTCAAACATTCTGGCTAAATCGTTTAATGATGTTGTTTTATTTAATTTTAATTTATTAGACAAATTTGCAAAGGATATATTTAACTTATTTGCAAGGTCCGTTTTTGTAATTTTTAAATCATACATTAAATTATTAATCATAAATTTAAGTGCTAAATCATAATCTAACTTAAGATTAAAATGACCATGTTCATAAGCTTTTGAAACAGGTACTTTTCTTTTTAACGCTATTTCTGCTTTGAACATATCAATAATACAACTTTTCGCCATTTTTTCAGCGTCTTCTAAAGAGTCTCCTTGTGTAAAGTAATAATCATCGGTTTCTAGATCTTCAATAGTTGCTGTATAACCGCCTTCATCCAAAGCTTCATATTTCACATTAAAATACAAAAAATTATTCAATTCCATTTCGACAAACTCCAACTTTCAGAAAAAGCCTTGATAAACACAAGGCTTTAAAATATTACTCAGCAGATAACTTGATAATTTGCTTGGCAAGGGGTTCCTTGATGTCCTTATGTCTTGGAATTGGCATCTTTTTACCATTTTTTAAAATCCATATATCGTGATTTCCTCCATGGTTAAGGAATCTTGCACCGTTTTCTACCAAGATTTTTTCTAGATTTTTTCTTTTCACCTCATCCCTTATTTTTAGTTAGAACCCCTCTAACTTCATATTTGTATTATATAACGAATTATTTATATATACAATCATTATTTAATAAATATTAAAATAAATTATTAAAAAGATCCTACATACTTACTCCACATATTCATTGCGTTTCTTCTTTCTTCCAACAGGTCAGTTCTGAAATATGCTCTGGTCACTTCATTTCCGACGACATGAGTCAGACACATCTCTGCTACAGAGAAAGGTATTTGATCTTCATGGAATGCCATCCAATTCCTTCCAATACTTCTGATACCGTGACTTACCAATTTGTCACGATAACCATTTTCCCGTAACAGCTTAGACATGGAATCTGAAGACACATGACCGCTGATTGTTTTTGATGAAAACAAAAACTCATTATCAACGGGCCGGACCGTGATTTGAGTTTCCAACCAATACTGCAGCAGTGGCGAAATTGGAACCTTAAAACCATCAGTAGTCTTTGTCTGTTCAATCAGAATAACCTTGTTATCCAAGTCTATATTCTTAAGCTGAATACCGACAATCTCAGAAGGTCTCAGCAATGTCAGAAGACTTACGAAAAACAGACACTGAGAACTCAATGGCTTTGTTTTAATCATGGAAAGCAGTTCCTTTAACTCACCTTCAAGATTATCTGCATTCAGCGATGGCTGATGTCTTGCCTTGCCTGCCGGAATTGCACGATTAAGACGCTCCAGGCGATTAATCTTAAGTTCTCCAATATCTATGCAGTATTCGCAGAATCTATTCAGTAGATTGGCAATATACCGTGCATAATCAAGAGAGTTTTCCTCTATCAGGCGGTTGATGATTGTCTTCAGAACTATTGACGGTTCAAGATCCTTAACAGGAAGATTATCAAGTTTGCTGATTTCAGCTTTGTATGCTTTCTGAATTTTATGCAGAGTTGAATCTCTCAAAGCGTAGCGTTTGAAGTCAATATACTGCTCGAATAAGCTTTTGACGCTGTTACAGTTCGGCTTTCTGATATTCCTCTGAATAGTCGGCTGCAGTGGTTCGTTGGTTTCAAGCAATTTAGCATCCAATTCAACACAGATTGCTCTTGCTTCTGCCAGTGTCATATCCGGATAAATTCCTATGCGTTGTTTATAGACTTTGGATTTAATTTTGTATCTGTAAAGCCAGGTGAAGGTCAGACTGCCGTTTGAGGTTTTGTAGACTCTCAATTTAAGGTGAGCGCTATCAGACAACAGCAGCTCAGATCCGTCAATTGATTTGACGGATTTCAAATATTTTTCCGTTAACATTTTGTTACATCTCCATGAATCCCGTGGGACACCCGTGGGACACTTTAGTATAATTTCGATGTATTTGTGGTTAAAAGAAAAATTTATAAAATCACGTCAAAACCGTGATAAATAAAGGGTTTTGTGGATTTTTACGAATTTTTGTGAATTATTGAAAACTGTTTTATGGGGTTCACCCGAGGCACCACTTTCAGATACTAATTCGTGTGAAGTCAAATCTTACATTCAAATATAAATTCAGTTCTTTGTTTTCTGTAGTCGGCTAAGCAACTCTGATCCTGAACTATTTAGGATCAATTTGGACTGGAATAGATTCTTCCTTAGAACGAAATAAGAATGGAACTGAAATTCCATCTCTTCTTTGAAAAAAGTGACTGATCGGAATATTTCAGTTCAATAATCATAACCAGTCACTATCACAGCGTCAGTCACCTGATCCGGCTAGTTATCGATATTCATCGATTCCTCAATAGTATTGAGCTGTTTGAGTTTTTTCCAGTCAAGTGTGATATCCTTTACTTTCCCCAAAGAAGAAATAAACTGATCCGCCTTGATTGAATCAAATTTTTCCCCATTTAAATAATACTGATTGTTTTTGAAAGTCAGTCTTGCTGTTACTCCGCTGTCTTTAATTGTAAGGAACTCGGAAATTCCATTGGATGCATAGGTAGTATCTTCTACCGAAATTCCATTCTCATGAACAAAAATCTCGTCTGAGGACTTTTTGTGCAACAGAATATACTTACTGGAATCTTTACCTTTCTGATCATTTCTGACAAGAGAAACTACAACCTGCTCTGACTTATCCTTATTGCCCAAAAACAGCTCAGAATTGCCGTCACCATCTATGTCAGAGTATGCATAGTATGTAGGGTTCATACCTCTTAGTTTCGAGGCGAGATCCGTCTTATCTAGTTGAATAATTATATTACCGTAATCAAATTTATCAGATAAGCCATCCCAGGCATAGGATTCATACTGATCGACAAAAATGCCGTCAACTTCCTCAAAATATCTACCAATGGAATTATCATCATTAAGCGAATAGGACAGAACGCTTTCTGAACTCATTGATTTGAACGGGGCGGGAGCATTCTGCACCGTAAGATTGTTTTTATATGAAATTATCCCTGTAGTTGGATCGTATTCATAGAAATGAAGTGTCTCATAAAAAAATGAAGATGTTGGCTGGTGAAAGATCATTGCAAGACCGGTTCGGCCATCACTGTACCTGAACAGTCGACCGGTAACAACCGGAGACTCATCACTTTTACCTTCTGCAACAAAAGAAACAGGATTAGCAGGTTCCTTCTCCGCCGTTTTAATATAATCGGTAATTACGGATGAAGGCCACTTGGAATTAAGAACGGATAAAAGATCTATGACTGACGGTTTGGTCGGTTTCTGTGCAAGTTGCAGAACATCATCAGAACCTTCACTGCGGCAGTTGTAATTACCAAGGCGGCAGTATTCTCTTACATCTTCGTTGTCAGTACTGCAAGCATCAATATTCACGCATTTTTTTACGTATCCGGTATCGGTACCGATATCTTCCGCCATAGCAGGAATACATGCCATAGCCATAGCGGCAAAAACAAATAAATTTGCTTTTTTCATTTTGATCCTTATTATTTACTATAAACAATAACGCAGATCTGCTCTGCATTTTCAAATTTCAACTATACAACAATCGACAGTAACAAATACCAGCCTTTGGACGACTTCAAAAGGATTGTGCTCTTCCATTGCATGCAGCAGGTTAGAACGAAAAACTTACAAATCATAATGATATGATCCAAAATTCGTTATCAGGCCTCCAGAGCACCACTTAATTCAAAAAACTAGATAATACTCACGTTAAATGAATTAAAGTATCGTTAAACTGTTAGCATGAGGTAGGGTTTAAAGTGGGATTGATTATGTTTGGTGCTTCTAGAGAAAAAATTAAAAATCAGCTCAAAAATAAGAATAACAGGATATCAGATGCCTTCACTGTTGCCAATGAAATAGAAGAAAGCCTACGCAATGACAAAAAAGGAAGCAAGCTTAAACAGTTCATAACCGATTTAGCTGATGATCATCGGGATCTGCTGGCCCAGGAGGAGAATCTAAGTTCCCTCGATGGTATTAAAGATTCTATAGACGACGCTATTCAGAAAGTAGAGGAAGTATACAGTAACAACGCCCGAGAGATCGAAGAAATCAAGCAGGTTCTGGACAGTCTGACCACAAGCATCGTATCAATGCAGAAACTGCAGGAATCATTTATCAGCTCATTTGTCGGTCTGCGCGAGCAGATGAAATCAATACGCGAATGTACAGAAATGATTTCTGATCTGTCCAATCAGACTAATCTGCTTGCACTGAATGCAACAATTGAAGCAGCACGAGCAGGAGAACATGGTCGTGGGTTCGCCGTAGTAGCCGGAGAAGTAAAAAAACTTTCCCTTGATACAGCGGAAGCTTCATCAAAGATTGACACAACTGTGGACGGATTCAATCATCAGATTGACACAATCATTACGGAAACAGAAACAAACAAGCAGATGCTTGAAGACATGTCTAATTCAACCAATAACGCCCAGAATATATTTAACAATGCAATGGAAAAAGAAAAAAATAATAGAATGTCCATGGGCGACATTATCGGTTGCATCAACAACAATATAATCAAGCTCCAGAGCGTCGCCTCATTTCATCTGGATCTGCAGAAAACCACTGCAGAGAGCTTCAAAAAAATTGAGAATTACGTTGAAGAGAAGATGGCAAAAAACGAATACCTTGCTGATACTATCAACAACATGGAAGTTCTTAAAGATCTTCTCGACAGTGCACTGAAAGACACCGCAAAATAAACGAGAAAGATTTATAGATCAGACGTGGCTGGCGGAACCATCCAGTTCAGATAAAACTCGCCATCAGGAGTATTTAAGGCTGCAAGATAGTCAATCTGTTTGTTGTCAGGACTGGAGAATCTGATTTCGTACATTTGATTATGGGATTTAAACTCTTCATAATCCCTAACACTGTCAATCCACAACTCGTCATGTGCCTCACAGATATAAAACACATACTCCTCATTATCAAAAAAAGACGCAATGGCGTTGCGTTCTTCATCATCAAACTGATCTTTTACAACATCAAAGATCTCCCTGGCATTTTCAAACAAAGCATCCATCTCTTCACCAAGAGTATCTTCATTAAGGTCACGTGAAAAATCGATCATAAATCCCTCAGTTACAAAAAGGGGATCCACAAAAGATCCCCTCAAAGATTAACTACATATGTTCGTAACTACGTTATTATTCAGCAGCCTTTTCAGCAGCCTGTTCAGGAGCTTCTTCCTGAGGAAGAGCTTCAGTAAACTGAACATAAGCCATAGGTGCATTATCACCTGGTCTCAAACCGCACTTAAGGATACGAGTGTATCCACCAGCTCTGTTTGCGAAAACTGGAGCAATCTGGAATAATCTACCAACTGCACTCTTATCATCAAGACGAGCATAAGCAAGTCTACGGTTAGCTACAGAATCAACTTTAGCTAATGTAATTAAAGGCTCAACTACGCGACGTAATTCTTTAGCTTTTGGCAAAGTTGTCTTGATTAAGCCATCTTTGCTGCTAACTAATGCTATTGCTAAACTACGGAACAGAGCTTTTCTATTGCTGCTGTTGCGATTTAGTTGACGACCACTCATACGATGACGCATGACATAACCCTCTTATTAAATAAAATCTTTAAAAAACTTATTAGAAACTACCTTTATCAACGATATCCTTTGGAGGCCATCCTTCGACACGCATTCCAAGAGACAGATTTCGCTGTGCGAGAACATCCTTGATCTCAGAGAGAGACTTCTTACCAAGATTTGGAGTTCTTAACAACTCAACTTCTGTACGTTGAACCAAATCACCAATATAGTGAATAGCTTCCGCCTTCAAACAGTTAGCTGAACGAACTGTCAACTCTAAGTCGTCAACAGGACGTTTTAATATATCCGGAACCTTAGGTTCTTCCGGCTCTTCAGGTTTAACTGTAAGTTTAGAGCCTAAATCTACGAAAGGCTCTAACTGGCAATACAAAATTGTAGCTGCATTACGAATTGCTTCATCTGGCTCAATAGTACCGTTGGTTTCAATTTCCATTACTAATTTATCCAGATCGGTACGTTGTTCAACACGTGCTGACTCAACATTAAATGCAATACGTACAATCGGGCTGTACACAGCGTCAACAAGAAGATGACCGATAGCTCGATCTTCATCAATTCGAGTCTGAGCCGGCTTGTAACCGCGACCGCGCTGTACCTTAAGACGCATCTTGATCTCACTGTCTGCAGAAGTAAGATTACAGATCACGTGATCAGGATTAGCAATTTGTACATTGTCACTGCACTTAATATCACCTGCAACTACTGGTCCTGCACCTTTTTTCTCTAGAGTTAAGTATTCCTCATTCTTATCGAATAATTTTACTGCAACACCTTTTAAGTTTAAAAGAATTACTTCAATGTCTTCTTTTACACCTTCTTTAGTGGAATACTCATGCTGTACTCCATCAATCTCAGCTTCAGTAATAGCATAACCTGGCATTGAAGAAAGCAGAATTCTTCTCAGCGCATTACCGAGGGTAATGCCGAAGCCACGTTCCATAGGCTGCAAAACAACCTTTGCACAGAAAATACTATCCTTAGATACCTCAATTTCTTGATTTGGTATTAAAAAATCTGGTAAAGAACCTTGCATTATAACCTCTCTTTAAAAACTACATCTTAGAATAGTATTCTACGATAAGCTGTTCCTGAATTTCTTGAGGTAATTCAGATCTGTCTGGGTTAGCCTTGTAGGTACCTGACATTTTATCTAAATCAACTTCCAACCATTCACATTTGGTTTTGCTCTGAGCCAGTTCAATAGAAGTTTTAATGCGTTCTTGATTCTTTGCCTTTTCGCGAACAGAAATAACATCACTAGGTGAAACCTGGTAGGATGGGATGTTAACTACCTTGTCGTTAACCAAAATTGCCTTGTGGCTAACAAGCTGACGGCTTTCTGCTCTAGTAGAACCAAAACCCATTCTGTAAACCACGTTGTCAAGTCTTGCTTCAAGAAGAGTAAGAAGGTTTTCACCGGTATTACCTTTTTTGCGAGCAGCTGTCTTATAGTAGTTACGGAACTGTCTTTCAAGAACACCGTACATGCGACGTACTTTCTGTTTTTCTCTCAACTGTGAACCGTAGTCGGTATCACGTGGCTTAACAGCACCGTGCTGACCAGGTTTGGTATCGATGTTGCACTTTGTATCAATAGAACGAACGCCTGACTTTAAAAATAAGTCGGTTCCTTCACGACGACTAAGCTTTAATTTAGGGCCTAAATATCTTGCCATTTCTTATAATCTCCCAACTTATTAAACGCGACGTTTCTTTGGTGGACGGCATCCATTATGTGGAATTGGAGTCACATCAGTAATATTAGTTATTTTATAACCAATTGCATTTAAAGCACGAATAGAAGATTCACGTCCTGGACCAGGGCCTTTAACAAGAACTTCAAGATTCTTTAAACCAAATTCTTTTGCAGCTTCACCAGCTTTCTCTGCAGCAACCTGAGCTGCGTACGGAGTTGACTTACGGGAACCGCGGAAACCAGAACCACCAGAGGTAGCCCAGGAAAGAGCATTACCCTGACGATCGGTGATAGTTATAATAGTATTGTTGAATGAAGCATGAACATGAGCGATACCGTCGCTAACTTGCTTCTTAACACGCTTACGTGCACGAGTTTGATTAACTGCCATAATTTACTCCGTTACTTCTTAATTGCCTTGCGAGGACCCTTGCGAGTGCGCGCATTAGTCTTTGTACGCTGACCACGT
>FLNY01003877.1_pt1 | contig 56296 bp, 51 predicted proteins | sample 1140381 | NCBI WGS metagenome assembly FLNY01 (sample SAMEA3878172, study PRJEB12797) | bioreactor metagenome | biome: Moose rumen | place: Sweden | collected 2011-10
TCCCCAGGCTGTACCCTGGTGATACGCATGATCACGCTTTTCAAGGCTCCCCTGATACACGCCATGATATTGTTGATCAGCAGGGTCTAATGACCTAAGTCCCATTTTCACATACAATCTGTCTTTTACCACGTTAACAATTGATTTTTCCATTGCAGTATCAAGCATTGTAAATGGCAAACTCACTGCAAATATCTGATTAGGTCGAAGTGTGGCATCTTTTTCGTTATCTGATACTACATCAAAAAGATATCCTCCCTCCTCATACCAGAATTGGGCACAAAAAGCTTCCTTTACCCACATTGCCAACTGGCTGCAACCTCCGGCGTATGCCAAAAAATTCTCCGGCTTTTCATGTGTACGTCTGGCAATTCCTCGACTGATAGCCTCCATGGTCATCAAGGCATTATACCAAAGTGCATTTATCTCAACAGGCTTGCCATGTCTGGGGGTTGCGACCCATTCTCCGACTCTAACATCCATCCAGGTAACCTGGTCAAGGTCCGAGCCTGCTTTCATTAACGCATCATCATCCATGCCAATTGAAAACAATGTGCCCTTACGATATGCACCCATTATTTCCTGCAGGCATGGATAAATATTATCCTCTACAAATTTCCATGCTTCATCCGTATCCACATACTTTAGATAATTGTACACTGCGTTAAAATACCACAATGACGCATCAGCAGTATTATAAAGGGGCTCCTCGCCATCATCAGGAAACATATTGGGAATCAATCCATTTTTGATGTATTTGGCAAAAGATAATAGTACCTCCCTCGCCTCATCGAATCTCTTTGTGACAAGCAATAATCCCGTGAAGGAAATCATCGTATCTCTGCCCCAATCTGTAAACCACGGATAGCCCGCCATTACCGTTGTAAGTCCAGTGGACTCTCTTCTTGTAATGAATTGATCTGCAGCTACAACAAGAGCATTTGCAAATTCGTCTTCTTCATTAAATCCTGCTTTTTCTATTAGTCCGGCTACTCTTTGTCTTGAGCTCTTTGCCTGAGCAAATGCAATATTTTTGTCAATAATTGGTAGCTTAGGAAAATCAAATTTCCTGTCTTTTCCACTGATAGTATCAACAGTACAAACAAAAGATGCCTCAGAAACACCTCCTGCATCTACCTCCATGACAAAATCGTAAGGCTTAATATGGCAATCCAATCCATCTGCATCATTATCAATTTCAAACTGCAGCTCCATATTTTCGTCAAATACATTATGTCGCTTTACCATTTCGCAACCGCAGCTTATAAGCGAAACTCTAACACCGGGGTCATCTGTAGGGGAATAAAAGAATCCCATATTGCCGGTATTTTCATCTCGTATTTCCAGAAAATTGTCAATAGGCAATTCTCTTTTAAGGTCATCAATCGTCATGAGAGCACCATGCTCTCTATAATTCATTAGTGGTGTAATAACCACTCCTGCCGGGCCGCCATTATTCTCAAGCGTATAGGCAATCATAACCTGATTTTTGCCATATGGCATTGTGATAGTCTTGGTAAGGCGCATGCCTCCGGCCTCATAAATATAGGTAACATTACCATCATAAGTAAAACTCTTAAGATGCATATTCCCCTGATTGAACTCGCTGGTATATGGTCCCTTGTGCTGAGCTGTGGTCAAATCATATATCCTGCTGCCACAAACCAGTCTCTCGTTTGTCTTTGAAAATACCATATATCGCTGCACCGGAGGATGCAGGCTGGCAATTAAATAGCCTTGATGTGTTCTGTGATGGGCACCAATAATTGTGCTACCAGAATATCCACCAAGGCCATTAGCCAACAACCATTCACGATATAGGTTGCTTTTATAATTATTCAATCTATCAAACACGAATTCAAAGCTCATACCATTCTCCCTAACCGCCCCATCAATCTGAAGCAAAGTATTTACTCAAAACCATTTACTACTGCCAACTAACAAAAGTCAGTAGCACTAACAAGAAAGATTTTTGCTTTGCAAAACTCCAGCAGTGCGAGCCGGCAATTGCTGTAAAAATAATCTAATGAATATTCTAACGTACTCAAGTATCAATAACAAGACTCATATAAACGTGCAAATAACTCCCGGTTACTATACACAGTCGAAATTTAATATTTAATAAATCTAAACCACTATCAATATATATGTACTTAAAAGTTCTAAGTCTATTGGATCTTTAATGATTCGGTAATCTTTGCCGCTGTTTGTGTGGCAGCAAGGCCTCCAAGACCGGTTTCTTTGATTGCAGGGCTCATGCTCTTGCCTATAGAACTCATTGCATCAAAAACCTCATCTGCAGGGATACGGCTTTTAATGCCCGCCATTGTAAGCTCGGCCGATGTGACGGCATTAACAGCTCCGCAGACATTTCTCTTGACACATGGCACCTCAACAAGTCCGGCCACAGGATCACATGCCAATCCGAGAAGATTCTTCATTGCAAGCGCCGCAGCATTAGCAATCTCGTCTCCTTTACCACCTAATAAATAGGCTAATCCCGCCGCTGCCATAGATGATGCAGCACCTATCTCAGCCTGACAGCCACCCTCTGCTCCTGCAAGGGATGCCCTACTGGCTATTACTCCACCAACTCCTGCTGCAACATACAGTGCCTCGGTCATCTGCTCATCAGTGAATCCTCTCTTCTCCTGAGCAGCAATAAAGACAGCAGGAACCACTCCGCAGCTACCTGCCGTTGGCGCTGCAACAATCCTTTTCATGCAGGCATTACTCTCTGCTACAGAAAGTGCAAGCTCCATTACCCTGCCTACAAAATCTCCGGTCAGTGCATTACCGGATTCTCTATACGCGCGAAGCAATCCTGCCTCTCCACCTACCAAGCCACTAGTGCTACGCATTGCGGAAGTGTAATCAGAGGTCGTCTGCTTCATAGCCTTATACATGCCAAGCATTTCATCAAAGCCCTGCTTCTCGGTAACCCCGCGCTCATTGCAATCGTCCTTGAAAACTATTTTCCAAAAACTTTCTCCATTATTATTTTCTATTTCACATATTTCGTTTATTGCTCTATACATATTATTTGCCTACATAGGTAACGGAAATAATCCCATCCTGTTTTTCTAAAAAATCTATAGTATCACATGAAACCCTGTCATCACACTCAATTATCATTATAGCAGTACCACCTCGATTCTCACGATACAACTGCATGGTAGCAATATTAACTCCCTGCTGACCCAACATGCCGGTAACCTCATTCACAAGACCGGGCTTGTCGATATTACGGACAATAAGAGTGTCGTATTCTCCTGAAAATCTCACTTTAGCGCCATCCAACTCGCATACCTGAATTCGCCCACCGCCAAGTGAAGATGCCGCTACTTCTATTCTTTTGCCGGTAACACCAAGAAGCTCCAACTTTGCCGTATTTGGATGAACATCGCCCAAATCAGCGCCTTGAAACGTAAAATCAAGCCCGTCATCCTCAGCTAATTTAAAACTATCCGGAATACGGATATCATCACATTCCATGCCAAGAAGTCCTGCCACAATCGCTCTATCTGTACCATGACCCTTACCGGTTTTAAGAAAAGATCCATGCAAAAAAATAGTCGCCTGCTTAATATCCTCTCCAAGCAAGCGTCTAGAAATCAGACCTATTTTTACAGCACCGGCCGTATGAGAACTTGAAGGTCCTACCATAACCGGTCCTACAATATCAAACAAATTCATTAATCCATCGTCTCCATAATTATTAAGTATCCATCAACAAGAGCAATAACTCCTTGCTCCTCTATTATCTCATTGCTTACTGTAAGAGTATCAAACCCTTCCAAGACAGCATCTCTAAGAGGATATTTGAATCCCTCAAGCGTAACTCCTGAAGTCCTACCCATATACGGAAATACAGAAATATATTTACCATATTGTCCTGCACGATTTATTACCAGCCTGCCGCCGGGGCCCAACCCGCATATTCGATTATGGGAATCCATAAGAAATATACGTCGACCATTTTGTACTCCCATAGCGACAAGACTTATATTGCCCAGCAAATGGTCAATTCGACTACCTATTCCTCCGAGAAGATAGATATCACCTGTAAGCTCATTGTGCTGAAGAATGTATCGAACTGCGGCCTCCGAATCACTATCATCCTTTTCAGAATTAAGCAGGATAACACTTATCCCTCTAGACTTTACCTGCGTATATGCACCGGCACATGCCGAATCAAAATCGCCTATCACAAGATTAGGCGTAACACCTACATCACAGCAAATATCATAGCCTCTGTCGCAGGCAATAATATATAACTCGCCACGCTCATATCCGGCAAAAAATCCTTTCAGAAAATCATTCTCTGCCCGACCGCCTGCTACTATAACATTAATCATTTTCTATTTTCTCCAAAAGAATCTCAGCATTTGCCCTGGTGTCGCCCTTGAATACTGCCGAACCTGCAACAATAATATTGGCTCCCGCCTCAAGGGCATCATCAATTGTATCTGCATTGATGCCGCCGTCTACCTCTATGTCGATTTTGATGCCCTTCTGTCGAACGAGCACCGACAATTCTCTAACCTTGTCCAGTGTATATGGAATTAATTTTTGGCCCCCAAATCCCGGATTAACAGTCATTATCAAAACCATATCTACCTTTTCGAGAACATGCTCAATTTCGGTAAGTGGTGTGGCCGGATTGAGAGCTACTCCCGCCATGGCACCACTCTCCTTGATTAAATCGATACAAGCGTCAAGATGCTTACATGCCTCAGCATGTACAGTGATAATATCGGCACCAGCCTCGGCAAACTCTCTGACATAGCGCTCCGGATCCATAATCATCAAATGAACATCAAATAATCTATCAGTATATTTACGAATAGATTTGAGAACCGGGAGGCCGAAACTAATGCTCGGAACAAACAATCCATCCATCACATCGAAATGAACATATTGAGCCCCAACATCATCTATGATCTCCAGCTGCTCCTTTAGAATGCCAAAATCTGCCGATAGTATGGATGGCGCTAAACATCTTTTCATGCATCAATCCTCCATGGAATATATGTCTAATATTTTTTCTGAGAAAGCATCTCTCCCAAAATCTGCAAATAATTATCATATCTACTGGCAGCAATTATGCCTGCTGCCACCTCATCCTTCACTCCACAATCGGGCTCTCTATTGTGAGCACATCCTGTGAATCTGCATCTTGTAGCAGGCTCAATAAATTCCGGAAAAAGAGTATACAAATCAACCGGATCGACATCCGGAACAAATATTGACGAAAACCCCGGAGTATCCATTATAAAAGTATCATCACCTAAATATAATAACTCTGAATGTCTTGTTGTATGACGTCCTCTGCCTATTTTTTCTGAAACCTCTCCGGTCTCCATTGTCTGCCCCTCTGTTAACAAGTTTACAATAGAGCTCTTGCCAACTCCCGATGGACCGGCAACAGTTGAAGTTTTGCCGGATAGAATATGTCTTATTTCATCAATGCCTTTATTCTCACTTGCTGTAGTAAAAATAACAGTATACCCCGCCGCCTCGTAGGTCGACCTCATTTGGTCCTCAAAGCCATCATCCGCCAAATCCTCTTTATTAAAACAAATGATGCTAGGTACCCCCTGCTGCTCCATCATACAAAGAAATCTATCTAACAAATTCAGATTAGGCTCGGGATTATTAGTAGCAAAAATGAGCAATGCCTGATCCACATTTGCCACTGCAGGTCTAATCAACTCTGACTTACGTGGGAGAATGCTGATAACATTGCCCTTTTTCTCCTCATCATCAATGATATCTATCTCTACATCATCGCCAACAAGAGGTTTTATTTTATCTTTTCTGAAGGCACCCTTCGCCTTGCACTCGTATACACCGGCGTCTAAAACGTAAACGTAATAGAAGCCGGCGATACCCTTGATTATCTTTCCTACCATCTATTAATTCTCTGTACCATAGATTATCTCTGTCTTGGTCTCAGTCTTGTCAGTCAAAGCGACCTCCTCACCATCAGCATTAGTAACTGTCGGTGTATATGTGTATGTAATAGTAAGCTCTGACTTTGGAATATTTGAAAGCACCTTTGTCTCGGTAGCATTAAGTGTTCCGGTAGTATTTATCTCTGCAAACGAGAATGTACATGCACCATCAAATGGATTGGTAATCTGATATGTATATGTAGTCTCCTTTGCTCCCTTGCTAATTACAAGAGTGATATTCGTATTCTCTGCAACCATCTGGCCTGCTGCAATAGACTGGCTGATTACGCAACCGCTCTCAACATTATCAGAGTACTCTGTTGTAGTACTGGTAACAATGAGCCCCTTGTCTGTAAGAGCCTTTGTTGCATCCTCCTGTGTCAATCCAACAACACTCGGCACAGAAATAGTTCCTGATGAGTCTGATGAGCTACTTGATGAATCACTGCTCGAACTGCTAGAGCCACTTGAACTATCTGATGATAAACTACTTGATGAATCAGAAGAATCATCGCCTGCGACAGTAAGTGTAATTGTAGAAGACGCTGATACCTTTTTGTCTGCCGCAATAGACTGGGCCGAAACTACGCCATCCTCATATTCATCACTTTCCTCATAGTCTACAACTATATTATCCTCATCAAATCCGGCATTTGTAAGCTCCTCTACAGCTGCCTCATAAGAATCTCCGACTACATCCGGAGTTGTTATCTTATTACCGAAATTAAATAATCCAAAAACATTGCCTAATATAGCAACTAACACTATAACGATAGCTACTCCTGCGACAATACCGGCGATTGTCATTATCTTGTCAGTACGGGAATCCTCTTCATCCTCGTCATCATAATCATCGTCATAATACTCGTCATCGTAGTAATCGTCGTCATAGTACTCCTCGTCCTCATCATCGTAATCATCATTAAATGTGAGTGCCTGAGCAGCCTTTTTTGTAAGTGACTCCTCCTGCTCCGGAGTTATTTTGGTAATGACCTGTGTCTTGCCAAGATCAGACTCAACTATAGTAACAAAATCCTCGTTAGGACTAACGAGAGCCTTTTTCAAATCCATAAGCATGTCAGAAATAGTGGCATATCTACGATCAGGGCTCTTCATTGTAGCCTTGAGGATGATTTTCTCAAGTGCAATTGGAAGATCGGGAGCATATGCTGAAGGCGCAACCATCTCCTCCTGTAAATGCTGAATTGCGATGGCTACAGTATTATCTCCATCAAAAGGAACCCTACCTGTTACCATCTCATACATTACAATACCTAAAGAATAGATGTCGCTTTTGCCATCTACAAATCCATTGCGAGCCTGCTCAGGTGATGAGTAATGCACTGAGCCCATTACATCCGCATGGATTGTATTTGAGCTGGCAGCTCTGGCAATACCAAAATCGGTAACCTTTACCTTACCCTCGGTAGAAATAATAATATTCTGAGGCTTAATATCACGATGAATAATGCCCTTTTGATGGGCAGCCTCAATACCACGTCCTACCTGAATTGCAATGGAGATAGCCTCCTTAAAATTAAGCTGTCCCTTTTTCTCGATGTATGTCTTGAGTGTGATACCTTCAACGTACTCCATTACGATGAAATACATACCACTCTCAGAACCGACATCATATATATTAACAATATTTGGATGCTCAAGTCCTGCTGCTGACTGTGCCTCAGTTCTGAATTTGGCAACAAATGTAGCATCCTCTGAGAACTCCTGCTTAAGCACCTTAACAGCAACCTCACGACCAAGGATATGATCCTTTGCGCGATATACATCAGACATTCCGCCTGATCCTACTTTATCAATAACCTCGTATCTGTCCGCTATAAAAACGCCTTGTGTAATCATGTATTCTCCTTATTATGAAATATCTAAAACAACCGCCGAAATATTATCTTTACCGCCATTATTATTGGCTAATTCAACCAGTCTGATAGCCTTATTTTCTATAGAATCTGAAGACTTAAGAATCTTGAAAATATCCTTGTCTTCAACCATATTGGTAAGTCCATCAGAACACAGTAAGACCCTTTCGGTTCCTCTGAGCTTTACATCAAAATAATCTACATTAACACTATCCTCTGCTCCAATAGCGCGAGTAATCATATTTTTGCGCTGATCGGTTCTGGCATCATCCTCATCAAGCTCTCCTGTGCGAACCAACTCTGCGACAACAGAATGGTCCTTTGTTATCTGAGTAAGCTTGGTAGAATTGGCCACGTATAGCCTGCTATCACCTACATTGGCAACATATAACCGCTTGTCATATACGGTTGCAGCAACAAATGTGGTCCCCATGCCTGTCTTTTTAGCATCCGACTTTGATTCATAATATAGCAATTTGTTGGCTGTCTGGATTGCCTGTTCCATTATCTTGACAGGCTCAGTCTCATTGGATTTTGCAATCTCCTCTGTGACAATCTCAACACATCTTTTGGATGCGTAATCCCCGGCGAGCTCTCCGCCCATACCATCTGCCACTATGTAAAGATTCGGCAATGCACCAATGCTCTCGTCCGAAATGAATATGGAATCCTGATTAATCTGGCGCTTCATTCCGACATCCGTTAATGCATAACTAGTCATCAATATACCTCTTCCTAAGTTGTCCACAGGCCCCGTCTATATCGCGGCCCATCTCCCTTCTAATTGTAGCATTATTAACATATTTCTCAATCTTTTTTTGGAAAGCATAAGCCCTGTCCATACTAGGAGAAACATAGTCTCTTTCCTTGATAGGATTCACCGGAATCAGATTAACATGACAATTCAAATGACCTATCAACCGTCCTAATTCAACCGCATCCTCATCTCTGTCATTTACGCCGCCAACAAGAGAATATTCAAACGTAATCCGTCTGCCGGTTTTTTCAAAATAATATTGACATGCATCTATTAATTCGTGAATCTCATATTTATTTGCAATAGGCATCAGCTCAACTCGCTTTGTCTGATTAGGCGCATGGAGAGATATGGCTAGTGTAATAGTCAAATCCTCCTCTGCCAATTGTCTTATCTTGGGTACTATGCCACAGGTACTGACAGTGATATTGCGCTGAGAAATATTAAGACCATTCTCATCTGACAAAAGTCGAATAAATTTGACCAGATTGTCGTAATTATCCATGGGCTCGCCTGTCCCCATCACGACAACATTGGATACGCGCTCTCCAGTATCACGCTGTATCTCATAGATCTGTCCCAGCATCTCTGATGGTGTGAGATTTCTCACCCAACCATCAAGCGTTGAAGCGCAAAATCTGCATCCCATTTTGCAGCCCACCTGTGAACTGATGCAGACGCTATTGCCATGCTTGTAGCTCATCCAGACACTCTCAACCATCTGTCCATCCTCGAGGGCAAAAAGGTACTTGCGCGTGCCATCAATCTGAGAAATCTGCAAATCGATACGTCTTAGACTCCTGTAATCACAAGAATCTATGAGCTTTTGTCTGAGAGACTTTGGAATATTGCCCATCTGCTCGTAACCCGATGCAAGATGAACATGCATCCACTGATATAATTGCTTTGCCCTGAATTTGGGCTCATGCAAATCCGTTACCAAAAAATCTGTAAGTTCTTTTAAATTTAACGATCTGATATCTGTTTTTTCATTACACATATAAAAAATCCATCGTGCATTTTATCAGGGAAAAGCTGCTTAATATCCTCCACCGCAAACTCCGGATGTAAGGTAATAAACTTCTCTACCTGATTTTCATTCTCATCCTTATTAATCGTACAGGTACTGTAACACAATGTACCGCCATCCTTTACATAAGGATGTATTGTTTCTAATATTATAAACTGCAATGCAGTAAGCTCATTCAATGAATCAACAGTCTGATTGTATTTAATGTCCGGCTTTTTACGTATTATACCCAGACCCGAGCAAGGCAAATCCGCAATCACAACATCATACTTACTTTTTGATGATTCGTCAAACTCAGTAGCATCCCATCTGGCAGCCTCAACATTATCTGCGCCCATTCTATCAATATTCTCTTGAATAAGTGCTACCTTGGCGTCGGTTAAATCCCTTGCAAGCACACTGCCTTTCGTAGCTATCTGCCCACAATGCAGCGCCTTTCCTCCCGGAGCTGCACATACATCCAAGACAGTACTATTTACACCAACGCCTGCCTTGTATGCCACTAATTGAGATGAATAATCCTGTACATAAAACAGTCCCTGACCAAATTCCGGTATATTGCTCAACGAATCATAACCTGATATATACAAAGCGCTTGGGACACTATCGCTCTCGTCCACAGATATCCCCTGAGATCTGAGCCTGTCTGCCAAATCACTACGTGTAATAAGAGTTAAATTAACACGAATACAAAGATCTGCCGGAACAAAAAATCCTGAAAGAATCTCCTCAGTACGCTCTATCCCGTAATCCATAATCCATTTATCAACAATCCACTGTGGCATGGAGTATTTTATGCACAAATCCTCGCTATCAATGTCAATTCTTTTTCTTGCAATATTTCTAAGGACTCCATTTACAAATCCGGTAAGGCCGGAAAATCCACGCTTTTTGGCTAATTTAACATATTCGTTACAAGTAGCCGAGTCCGGAACATTATCCATATAATAAATCTCAAATACTCCCATTCGCATAATAGTGCGAATAAAGGGTTTCATCTTGGATGTCTTGGTCTTGGAAAAACTATCAATAATAAAATCAAGCTCGATTTTTCTTTCTATAGTTCCATTAACAAGCCTTGTAAAAAAAGCCCTCTCGTTTTTTTCCAAGTATCCATATTTATCCAGCACTGCTCTAAGATAAATATGAGAAAACTGGCCATGCTCCAATATCTCTAATGTAGTATCTGCCGCAATCTCACGAATATTAATTCCTGCCATTTAAAAACCTCATGCCAGGCTCAAGCTTATATCCACGCAAAAAATCTCCTGTAGACATACGTTTTTTGCCCTCAAGCTGTAATTCTAAAATCTGCAAAGCTCCCTGGCCACAGGCTACTGTAAATGAATTTTTATCAACTGAAATAATTGTACCTGCCTCACCTGACTCATCTGTAACTATGGCCTTCCATAGCTTAAGCTGCTTATTATCTATAAATGTAAAAGCTGATGGCCATGGATTCAATCCTCTGATAAGTCTTTCTATTTCTATGGCGGGTCTGTTCCAATCTACATTACCCATGTCCTTTTTTATCATACCAACGTGTGTAGCAAGTGAACTGTCCTGAGGAATAGGTGTAATCTCGCCACGGTCTAATGCCTCAATAGTCTGAACCGCAAGCCTCCCTCCATCTATAGCGAGCTTGTCAAAGAGGCTTCCTCCGGTTTCATCATCAGACAATTCTATCTCGGACTTAAGTAGCATATCTCCATCGTCAAGTCCGGGACCCATAAGCATAGTCGTATTGCCGGATACTTTCTCTCCATTGATAACTGCCCACTGAATCGGTGCTGCCCCACGATATTTCGGCAACAATGAGCCATGGACATTGACACAACCAAGTCGTGGTATATCAAGAATAGACTGCGGCAAAATCTGGCCAAAAGCTGCTACCACAAACACGTCCGCTTCAAACCCTCTCATATATTCAACTGCCTGAGGGTCCTTGATTTTGACCGGCTGAAAAACAGGAATATTATGCTCTATTGCATATTCCTTCACCGGTGTAGGTTGAAGCTTACCGCTGCGTCCCTTGGGCTTGTCCGGCTGACTGACCGCAAGAATAACCTCATGACCTGCCTCATATATCGCTTTCAATGTCTCCACCGCAAAATCCGGTGTACCCATGAATACTACTTTCATCAAAATTCCTCTCTGCTAAAACAAAATTTTATAGATTATTCCTCTTCCTCAGTCTCTTCCATGAGGTCCTCGACATTATACAGAGGTCCCTCTACCTTTTCTGTATAAAGATGGCCATCCAAATGATCGATTTCATGAAGAAGAGCTCTTGCCATAAGTTCCTCACCCTCGACAATTATCTCCTCCATATCCCCATTTAACGCCTTTACTTTGGCATAATTAGGCCTTGTTACAACCCCTGTTTTGCCCGGTACGGATAAGCATCCCTCATTGCCGGTCTGCTCTCCTGAGGTTTCTATAACCTCCGGATTGATAAGTGTAACCGGCCCCTCACCTATATCAATAACTACAATTCTTCTAAGAACACCCACCTGTGGAGCCGCAAGCCCAACTCCATCAGCCTCATACATGGTGTCATACATATCATCTATGAGAGTCTTTAATCTGGGTGTGAGTATTTTAACCGGCTTACAAACCTTTGTAAGACATTCTTCTCCAACTTCTCTAATTTCTAAAAGTGCCATTTTACAATTCCTTTCTGATATTCAGTCGCTTATATAGCTTTCTATAATTCCTTTATAATCTACAATGTATAAATCGGATCAAAATCAAACCATGTGGTTGTGCTCCGATATTGTTTTTGCTCAAGCAGGAATTTATCAATCGTATCCTTTACCGCCACAAGACGATTATAATCCTGACATTTTATGTAAATCACCCTGCGGTATACATCCCTAAGCTTGCCTACATATGCATCCTCGGGGCCCATTACAACCAGACCGTCATCTGTTCTTTTTATAAGTCCGGCAAGAATATCCGCCTGCGCAACGGCATCCTGTTGCTTGGACGAATTGACCTGTATTCCAAGAATATGTGAACAAGGCGGATAGGACAGCAATTGCCTAAAAGCATACTCCTGCTTATAGAATGTATCATAATCCTGTGATGCTGATGTGACTACTGCATAATTATCAGGCTGATAAGTCTGAATAACGGCAATACCGGGCTGACTGCCTCTGCCGGCACGCCCAACAGCCTGTGTCAGGAGCTGAAAAGTACGCTCACCACTATGATAATCGCTTTCATTCAGCGAAATATCTGCGGCAATTATTCCAACCAATGTAACATTGGCAAAATCATGACCCTTGACTATCATCTGAGTACCAATGAGAACATCCGCCTCATGTGCAGCAAACGCAGACAATATCTCCTCGTGGCCATCCTTGCCCTTAGTCGTATCAGCATCCATGCGCAATACTCTGGCTGTAGGAAACATTTCCTTAACCACATCCTCAAGCTTCTGAGTGCCCGCCTTGAAAGTACCAATATATTTGCTTCCGCAATCAGGACAAGTCCTAGCCACCCTGGTGCTAAATCCACAATAATGACATTTCATCATACCGTCTCTATGCAAATGAAGCGCCACATCACAATGTGGACATTTTAACACATGGCCACATTCACGACAAGAAACGAAGCCCATGAGGCCACGCCTGTTCAGAAATAACATTATTTGCTGATTTTTGCTTAGTCTGTCCGCCATGAGCTCCTGAAGTCTGCGACTAAGCATGGAGCGATTACCTCTATGCAATTCCTCTCGCAAATCAACTATCTCGCAGCTAGCCATATCCTGTCCCATAGCTCTGCTGGTAAGTGTAATCAGCTCGTACTCGCCGGTCTTAGCCCTGCTATATGCCTCAAGGCTCGGGGTGGCCGACCCCAATACTACCGTGGCTCCTGCCAAATGTGCACGATAAACAGCCGTCTCTCTGGCGTGATATCTCGGGACAACCTCTGATTTGTAGGTAGGCTCATGCTCCTCATCGATAATGATAAGCCCCAAATTTGCAAAGGGAGTAAATAGCGCCGAGCGCGGACCGACCATAATACTTATCTCGCCGGACTTGGCTCTTTCAAACTGATCAAAACGTTCTCCCTGAGACATGCGACTATTCAAAATAGAAACTCTGTCTCCAAATCTGGTATAGAATCGCATGACAGTCTGGTATGTCAATGCAATCTCCGGTATGAGTACAATAACCTGCTGCCCAATATTTATAACATGCTCCATCACATCCATATAAACCTCAGTCTTGCCCGAGCCTGTGACACCATGAATTAAATACGTCTTTCTATATCCTAAATCTATATCAGCCTTTATCCTCTCTGCCGCCGCCTCCTGCTGCGAATTTAATACGATATGCGGCTTATCAGATTCCTTACTAAAATGAGGATTTCTAAATGTCCTGACCGATTCTATTTTAATAATTCCTTTACTTTCCAAATCCCTGATATGCGATGATGAAACCTGGAGCTTCTTCGTGGCGAGCTCCCAATCAATCGGCTCCACCGTAAGTAATTCCTTAAGCAATCTCTCCTTGCCAATAGCGTGATTCTTGCGAGCCATCAGTTCATTAAGCTCGATTTGCGCCTGTTCATGAGAAATATTAAGACTGATTTCCTTTTTTTGCTTTTCTGCTTCCTTGCGCTTGATAGGAATAACTGTCTTCAAAGCCTGATTCATTGTACTGCCATAATTACGTTTCAGAAAGGCTGCCAAAGAAATAAGCTGAGACTCTATGGCGATACTATCCTTCATAATCCTCGCTATAGGCTTCAGCTTTGTGACCTCAAATGCCGGCTCATCAGAAAAGCCAACCACATATCCGGTGATAGCTCTATCTCCACGTCCAAACGGAATAACAACCTGCATTCCTATCTGTAGCTCTCCCTGAAGATGCTCCGGAACAATATATTGAAATGTTTTATCTAATCTCTCATGTGAAATGTCTATAATAATGTCTGCATATTTCATGGAAATAATTTTATCATAAACTCTTTCTTTTTGAAATCAAAGTAGGTATAATGAGATGATTTTAATGTTAATATTCAACTAGGGAGGATTTCCAATGCGTCATCTAATGAGCCCTCTGGATTTTTCCAGAGAGGAACTGGAGCAGCTAATGGATCTTGCCGAGGACATCAAGAATCATCCCGATTCCTACTCCGACAAATGTCACGGCAAAAAGCTTGCTACCTGTTTCTACGAACCAAGCACACGTACAAGACTTTCTTTTGAAGCTGCCATGCTTAATCTTGGTGGTTCAGTACTTGGTTTTTCGTCAGCTGATTCTTCTTCAGCAGCCAAAGGCGAAAGTGTTTCCGATACTATTCGTGTTATTTCTTCTTACGCAGATATCTGCGCTATGCGTCATCCCAAAGAAGGCGCTCCACTTGTTGCTTCGCAACGTTCACTTATTCCCGTTATTAATGCCGGCGACGGCGGACATCAGCATCCAACCCAAACACTTACAGATCTTTTCACAATCCGTTCTTTACGAGGCGAAATAAAGGATCTGACCATCGGTCTTTGTGGTGATCTGAAATTCGGACGAACAGTACACTCTCTTATCAACGCCCTTGTCCGCTATCCCGGCATCAAGTTTGTATTGATTTCTCCTGAGGAACTACGGGTACCAGAGTATATTCGAGAGGATGTTTTGGACAAAAACGGCTATCAATACAAAGAGGTCGACTCGCTGGATGATGTCATGGGCGAACTCGATATACTCTACATGACACGAGTACAAAAGGAACGCTTCTTCAACGAGGAAGACTATATTCGTTTGAAAGATTTCTTTATACTTACGCCAGAAAAAATGAATCTGGCAAAGAAAGATATGATGGTTCTCCATCCACTACCACGTGTAAATGAAATCTCCGTAGATGTGGATGATGATCCACGCGCAATGTATTTCACTCAGGCCAAATACGGAGTTTATATCAGAATGGCACTGATTCTTACTCTACTGGAATTAAATTAGGAGGTGACTCATGCTAAATATCAGTGGAATCCACGAAGGATTTGTTTTAGACCATATCAAAGCCGAAGAATCCATGACAATATACAAAGACCTACACCTGGATCAACTCGGTAGCGATTGCACAATCGCAATGATTATGAATGCAAAATCAAACAAGATGGGACGAAAAGACATTATAAAAATAGAGTGTCCTATAGAACGCGTAGATTTGGACATTCTCGGATTTATCGACCACAACATCACCTGCAACATAATCAAAGATGATGTAATAGTTGAAAAGCGCAAGCTTTCACTTCCAAATGAAATAAAGAATGTAATCTCCTGCAAAAACCCGCGTTGTATCAGTACCGTGGAACAGGAGCTCGATCAGATATTCATCCTGACAGACCCGGTCCACGAGGTATATCGTTGCAAATACTGTGAGGAGAAATACACCGGAGTAAAATAAAATCAAAAACTCTTGAGGTCATTTTATCAAATATCCCATAAGAGACAATCAAAAAAGGAGCTCATCGAGCTCCTTTTTTACTACAAATAATTAATTTGTAATTTATTTTGTTGTAGTGGTTGTAGTAGCAGGTGCTGTAGCTACGATCATACCTGTTGCATCTGTCTGATAGTAGGTGTCACCAATCTGAACTACCTGATTAACTACAAGCTTGCCGTCTGTACCAAAGAGATACTGTGCTGTACCAATTGTAACAGCCTGTCCTACAACAATAGCACCATCTGTGCCTGCATAGTAAACGCCATCAGTTGCCTGGATTAATCCTTTGACCATCACACCATCAGCTCCGAAGTAGTACATTGATGTACCGATAGTCTGGAATCCTGTGAGCATCTTGCCATCAGCTCCAAAGTAGTAAACTGCTCCGTTGATTGTCTGGAGACCTACCTGCATCTGACCAGCCTCATTGAAGTAGTATACCGCTCCGTCGATTGCTGCAAGTCCTGTTGTGCGATGAGCATCGGTTGCGTCAAGATAATATGTACCCGTAGCATCTGTCAACCAGCCTCTGTAGAGCTTGCCTGAATCAGCCGGATTAAAGTAATATGTAACACCATTAAGCTCTAACCAACCGCTCTGGAGGAATCCCTGCTCGTTGAAGTAATATGTATCATTATCGATTACATAAAGACCTGTAACAAGGTGTCCATCTGTTGTATCAAGATAACGTACTCCTGCAGAATCTGTCCACCATCCTGTATATAGCTTGCCGCCATCATTAGGATTGAAAAGGAACGTATCTGTACCAAGTGTTATCCAACCTGTCTGAAGCTGTGCAGACTCATTGAAGTAATATATAGCATTGTCGATCGTATTAAGTCCTGTAACTGCGCTTGCTGTATCAGTTGCAAAATAGAATGTGCCATTTTCGTCTGAATACCAGCCGGTAGTAACAACTCCGGTAGATGGATCGGTATGATATAGAACTCCGCCAATATTAACCCATCCAAACTGTCTACGATAGTTGTTAAATAAGAATGTGTAGCCATCCAATGAAAGCAAACCAACCTGAGGAATATATGCCGAATAATCCTTGGCTGCAGTATTCATATCAACTCTGCCACTAATACCGGCTACAGATCCTGATGAAGAATACTGCCAAATAGCCCATCCTGCAATATCATTGTGGTCTGAATACTGTGCAATCCACTTGTCATAAGCCAAGGCTGATGTAAAGTGTGACTTATAGAAATTAGTGTATGTATAAAGAATAGGTGTATAACCTGCTGCTGCTATAATACTACAAAATGTATTAGCCATTGCAGTACAAGTATTAGCATCAAGCCCCTTCTGAACGCTATCCTCTATATCAAAGGCTACAGGATAATTAATATTGTAACCCTCGATCCACTGAAGTACCAATTGTGCCTCCGCTGCAGCTGCCTCTACAGTAGTCGCATAAGAATAAATATATACACCTGTACGAATACCTGCAGCCTGTGCCCCTGCTACATTCGCAGCAAAGTAAGGATCAATACCACTATTAGTACTGCCAACCTTGATGAATGCGTAGCTGACACCGGACTGTGCTACCGCTGTCCAATTAATGCTACCTTGATACTTTGAAACATCAATACCGGTGGCACCGGCAGCGCTAACTGTCAATGGAGCAGATACGCTCATGACGACTGCGAGTGCAAAAGCAGCAAGTGATTTGAACCACTTTGTTGTTTTCAATTTTTTCACCTCTATACCTCCTAAAATTAATCTGTCAAAATTATAACACACTAATGTGATGATTTGTCGAATAATTTGTTACATTTGATGACGTACTACCTTGTACTCATCACCAGAGACAAAATAAGGACAATTGTGATAATGACCTGTTACAAGACGCACGTAATCATCCTCGTCCATATCCATCTCACAATAATAAGCCTCGTCCTCCTCATCCCAGACGAAATTATTGCAATACTCGCAGGCCATACTCGAATCTACAGAAGACATCGAATCAATCCTCCTATTACTACCGCAAACATAATAGCACCCAGCATGATTGCATATTGCAAATTGGCATGTTCCTTGCCCCACCTGGTATTGCATACACCAATATACATTGCAAGACCACTACATATTGCTAAAACGTTAATCAACATATTCGCTGTATCCATTAGGTTGTCACTCCAATAATTGCGCCCAATCCACAGGTGCACAATATTCCTATGATTATACCTGCCAAAGCCACTCCACATACAACAGCCAATACGCTCTCCTTGAAATCCATATCAAGAATTGAAGCAGCCAACGTGCCTGTCCATGCACCTGTTCCCGGAACAGGGATTCCGACGAAAAGCATCAACGCAACAAACAAACCTCTGCCCGCCTTTTCCTGAAGCTTTTTGCCACCTTTTTCTCCCTTTTCGAGGCAGAATGTAAAGAACTTGCCAATTACAGGCTTGTCCTTCCCCCACTCCAATACCTTGCGCGCAAAAAAATAGATGATAGGAACAGGAATCATATTTCCGACGGCAATTAAAATATAAGCAAGCACAAGATTAAAATCAGGGTCTGCCAGCTTGTATGCATACGCAAAAGGAATTGCACCTCTCAGCTCTATCAAAGGAACCATTGAAACAAAAAATACTACTAAATATCTAATCATTAAATATACTCCTTAATTATATTTGAGGATTTCCTCAAGCTTATCAATAAATATCTGCATCTCATCACCTGTACCTATACTGATGCGCAGATAATCAGCAATACGGTCAGGCTTTGAAAAATGTCTTACAAATATATTCTGCCTTTTCAATGCATCAAAAATCTCAACTGCATCAACTGACTCATGCTTTGCAAAAATAAAATTGCTTTTAGAATCCGGAAATGAGAATCCAAGTCGGAGCAATTGTGACTTGGTCCATTCCCTTGTTGAAATGACATCATTAATCCTAGCCTTAAAATAATCATCATCCTCTATAGATGCCACACCCGCTGCAAGAGTTATGGTATCCATTGTATATGAATTAAAAGAAAACTTGCAATCTGATAAATATCCAATCAAACAAGGACTACCACAAGCATAGCCTATTCTATTACCCGCCATAGCTCTGGACTTTGAAAATGTACGTACAACGAGTACATTGTCATATCTATCTGTAAGTTGAATGGCTGACTCAGCACCAAAATCCACATAAGCCTCATCAATTATAACTACACACTCCGGATGCTGCCTAATGATTTCCTCAAAAAAAGAAACCGGCTCCGCTATTCCGGTAGGCGCATTAGGATTAGGTATGACAATACCACCACAAGGGCTATTGTAACCATCTGAATCAATTGTAAAATCGTCTCTCAATGGCTTTTGCTCATATGGAATCCTGAATAAATCTGCCCAAACATCGTAGAACGAATATGTAACATCAGGAAAATAAATAGGTCTGTCGGAATTAAAGAAAGTCAAAAAGCTCATCGCCAAAACATCATCAGAGCCAACTCCCACAAAAATCCGATTATTGTCTACACCATGATACCTTGCAATCGCCGAAACCAAAGAAGAACATCCAGGGTCAGGATATTTCCTAAGAATATCCAAATCAACACCGGATATAGCTTTACCCACCAATGGACTTGGTGGGTAAGGATTTTCATTTGTGTTCAGCTTTATAACATTGGAGAGCTTGGGTTGCTCTCCCGGTGTATAAGGTACTACCTGTCTAACATTCGCTGTCCAATCTGCCATTATAACCCCTCTAACAATTATTCCGCTGTATTTGTATCTGTGGTCTCATCTGTGGATGCCTCAGCCGCTGCTGCATCCTTGAGAGCCTGTAGCTGTGTCTCGGCATTAACAAGATCCTGATAATTGGTGACCTCTGCCTTCTGTGTATCAGAAAGAGCGTCATACTGAATTCTTGCAGATGAAATCTGCTCCTCAGAATCCAATGTAACTGTGCCTATCTCAGAAATAAGCTGTACAACCTTGACCTGAGGATTCTGAATCAGGTAATTCTCCTCCTCTGTATCACCTGTATAAAATACAAGTACAGGCCAACCAGCCTCGACTATATTATAAATCTCCTCCGCCTTAGAAAGAGGCAAATTAATACATCCATGGCTACCACTAGTCTGATAAATAGTGCCTCCAAACTTGGAACGCCATGTAGCATCATGCAATCCCTCTCCCATATTAAAAGGCATCCAATAATTAACATGAGACTCGTAATTATCGCCCTTTAATGTAGCATCAGTCTGCTTGTAGGCAATAGGATAAGCGCCCGTGTGTGTACCGTGATCAGATGAAATGCTACCTGATACACAATCAGAATCAACTACCAGCTCGCCATCCTTGTAGACATAAACATGCTGCTCTGTCAGATTAACCTCTACATAAGAATCACCATAATCATGCTCGCCATGGCTCGTACCCTCATATAAATAGGTAAAATCTCTGGTGACATCCTCTCCTGCTGTCAAATCAGAAATTATTGCATCAATCTCTCCATCGTAGGCGATTTTCCATCCAAAAGATCCGGCAGGAACAGTAATTGTTTCTCCTGATGTTGTTGTAAATTCCTTGGCCTTGCCATAGGTATTATATTTGTCTCCCATAGAATTGACAAAATCACCTATTGCATCTCTATCAAAATCTACATTAAAATCATCATCCCATATAAACCAGGTCGCCTTGGTTGCTGTAGGAATCTCCTCGGTATAGCCCTCGCCCAAATCATAATGAATATCTGTATCCATATATCCGTTGAGGACCTCAAGCGCCGCCTGAATATCAGCATCCGAAGCCAAAACATCAGGCTTGTCATAGCAGGTTCCATCCTCCAGATTGATGGTGGTCTGTAGATTCTCTATAGCATAGATAATGCCATCCTCTAAACCCTCAGCATCGATGACATCACCATACACCTCATCAACTATAACAAACTGACTGCCATCAAACTCTATATATGCATCCTGTGACTCTGTAGTAGAACTAACACTACTAAAATCAAGGCCGGAAGCTACTGATTTGACCTTGTCTGCATCGTATGAATTGCCGGTAGCTGTATAGTAATGCGCTGGACAAAACAGCCTTATGACCCAATTGAAACCGGTCTGAGAATCCAAGAGTTCCTGAACCTCAGACTCATCGTAATTCACATCCACGCCTAAATCACCGGAACTGATTTGATTAATCACATTGCCGTCGCCATCTACAAATGAAATTGTATAGCTATCGGCACTATCGATTATCTTGTTATATTCACCGGATGCTGTTGCAAATGACGCCCCGACGCCATTCACAGTGCTTCTGATATAAAAATGGCTCATAAAAAATATGCTAAAGCCTATATAAACAACAAAAACAATGGCTGCTATAATGCCGGTTCTAAGCCATGTCTCTCTGCTGACTGACCTTAAATTAAACTTTGAAGTACGAGCCTTGCTCTTTTCCTTTTTGCTCATTTTCTATCCTCTGAATTAGATATAAAAATTTAAAAACCGCAATATTCCCGCTTGACATTATACAGAACCTGCAAAAACAAAATCAACTAAACTTTTCCAGTTCCTGTAGCCATAATTTAGAGCATGTGTCCGAAACCATTCTCAAATCTCCTCTAGGAGACAGGCAGACGCTACCTACCTTTGGGCCGTCCGGAAGACAACTGCGCTTGTACTGCTGTGCAAAAAATCTACGATAGAAGATCTTAAGCCACTTTAGAATTGTCGCATCATCATAGGTATTTACAAATGCTATCTTGGCCAAACGAAATGTCTTGGCCGGAGTCTCTCCGAAACGCATAAAATGATACAAAAAGAAATCATGGAGCTCATAAGGGCCCACCAAATCCTCTGTTTTCTGTGCGATCTTGCCATTCTCGTCTGGAGGTAAAAGCTCTGGCGAAACGGGTGTATCAAGGACATCGAGGAGCACGTTGCGAAGCTCAGTATCGCTGAACTTGTCAGCATAATATGCCACAAGATGTCTTACAAGAGTCTTGGGCACTCCGGCATTCACAGCATACATTGACATATGATCGCCATTGTATGTAGCCCAGCCCAGGGCTAGCTCTGACATATCTCCTGTTCCTATCACGAGGCCTCCATGCTTATTCGCCAAATCCATGAGAATCAGCGTCCTTGTTCTGGCCTGCCCATTTTCGTATGTCACATCATGAGTATCAATATCATGCTCAATGTCTTTAAAATGACCTGTCACAGCATCAACAATAGATATCTCCTTAAATGTCACGCCCAAGGTCTTAATCATCTCAACAGCATTTTCATAGGTCCTGTCTGTTGTACCAAATCCTGGCATAGTCACACCAATGATTCCCTTTCTGTCCAACCCCAGCATATCAAATGCTCTGACTGTCACAAGAAGAGCCAGTGTAGAATCAAGCCCTCCGGATATCCCTATAACCGCTGATTTTGCACCGGTATGACTCAATCTCTTTTTCAAGCCTCTACACTGTATGTCAAGAATCTCCTCACAGCGTCTTGCACGTCTCAATTCATCTGAAGGCACAAATGGTCTTGGATCAATATATCGTGTAATATCCGTATCTGTAATATCCAAATCAAACTCCACAACAGACATATCACTATCAGATTCTATGTTATAAGTAGTCATACGCATACGCTTTTGCGTTATTGCATCCACATCGATTTCGCTATAAATAATCCCGTCTGAAAAAAGCTCGCTTTCAGAAAGAATAGCACCTGATTCTGCAATAATATTATGGCCACTGTAAACTACATCTGTGGTAGACTCGCTATCTCCCGCAGATGCATATATATAGCCTGCATACAACCTGGCTGACTGATGGGCAACCAGATCTCGTCTGTATGCATTTTTGCCGGTAACCTCATCTGAAGCGGATGGATTCACTATGATTGTCGCTCCTGCAAGCGCCAGACCTGTGCTTGGTGGATTAGGCACCCACAAATCCTCACAAATCTCTGCCCCCAGTATAAGATGAGGCATGGATTTGCACTTGAATAACTGCACCGCTCCAAGTGTCGTCTCCATTCCACATACCTGCACGGATACAGGTGTGTCAAATCCCGGAGTAAACTGTCGTCTCTCATAGAACTCCTGATAATTTGGCAGATTCTTCTTGGGGACAAGTCCAAGAATTTTGCCATCACAAACAAATGCTGCCACATTATATAGCTTGCCCAGATATTCAAAAGGCAACCCGACAACAATCACTGCATTTATGCCCCTAGAAAACTCAGCGATATCCATAAGGCCGTTACTGCAACCCTGAATCAAAGTAGATTGAAAAAACATATCACGACAGCTGTAACCACTGAGACAAAGCTCAGGAAAAACAATAAGTCTAGCTCCTTTTTCCGTTGCCTCCTTAATTGACGACTTTATAGCATCGACATTGTGCTCTATATCCGCCACTCCTACTGCAGGGTTTGCTGCTGCAACCTTTACAAATCCATCTCTCATGGTAATCTCCTTATTTTCTTCTGAATGATTTCACCTCATCTATTGTAAATTCGTAGGCCTCATTGCAGAACTGGCATTTAACCTCTACAGGCTTGCCATCGGCAATTATTTCATCCATGTCCTCCTTGCCAAGAGAAGCTAGGCTTTTAATTACACGTTCCCTAGAACAATCACATTTATAACCTACAGGATATGTCTCCATAATCTCTACATCAAGACCTGCCAATACTGTCTCAAGCATCTGTTCCGGTGTCTTTCCTGCTGAAAGCATATCCGTAACCGAAGGAAGTGTCTTGAGATTTTCTTCTATCTGCGAAATGACCTCTTCCGGAGTAAAAGGCATAAGTTGAATTATAAATCCACCTGCACATTTTACAGTATTATCCTTGTTCATCAGCACACCTAGTCCAACAGAAGACGGTATCTGCTCAGAAACAGCAAAATAATAAGTGAGATCCTCTGCAATCTCTCCTGTCTGAAGCTCTACAGTACCTACATACGGTTCCTTAAGTCCCATATCCTTTATGACACGCATAATTCCAAGGTCAATGGCGCCGCCTACATCAAGCTTGCCATTTTTAGGTGGAAGATCCACAACTGCAACATTTGGAAATCCCTTTACCTCACCCTTGCTATTAGCTGTGACAGTAATGCCCTTCATTGGGCCTGTACCCTGAATCTGAAGAGTGACCAAATCATCCTCCCCCTTTAAGGTGACACCCATCATGGAGCCTGCCGACAGCATTCTACCCAAAGCTGCTGTAACAATAGGGGATGTATTGTGACGCTGTCTGGCCTCCTCAACCATATCATGACTCGTGATAGCAAATGCTCTTATAGAATCATTTGCCGCCGTTCCTCTAACTATATAATCACTCATTTTGTAACCTCTCTTGCAATAAAATATAACCTATCAGAGCAATCCGTTGGCTGCTCCATTGTATCAGCATCCAATATCTCCAGCAAATCTAATCCACTATTTCGTATAGCGGCCTCAACCTCATCAATTGTAAAGCCGTGCTGAAGGTGTTCCTCCTCAAATCTCTCATATAATCCATCCTCAGACTGCTCATAGATAGTCAGATAATAGCTGTTGTCCCGAGTATCTGAATCATAATCATTCTCCCAGATATAGCTACCCGTATCGCTATTTGCGGCCATTATTTCTGTTCCTAATCCACTGAAATAATGAATTGTCTTGAGGTCGAATATAAACAGTCCTCCCGGATCCAAATAATTATTAGCCAAACTGCAAACCTGTCCAAGCTCATTGGTATCTCTAAGATAATTCATACTATCACAGATACTGACAATAGCACCAACAGTGCCATACAATTCGAACTGACGCATATCCTGGCACAGATACAAAATGCCGTCGGAGTCTTCATCAGACATCGCTTCCATAAGCATATCATAGGACATATCTATACCAATCATATCATAGCCCATATGCTTGAGTCGTCTGGTGACCTGACCTGTCCCGCAGCCTAAATCACAAACAATATCCATGGGCATATTGTATTTGTCAAAAAATAATTTTATGTTGTCGGCCCATGTGTCATAGGGAATATCATCCATATATTTATCATAGACCGACGCAAATCCTGTGTACGCTTCCATCATTAAACCCTTTTTGAAAGAAAGCCTGTTATCTTTCTAATAATATTGAAATCATTCTGAATCTCCTCTACCTTGAGACGATTCTCCTCTGAAAATCCTACCAGAATATTGTGATTAGCCTCAGCAAGATAATCGATAATACCATCAATATCAGACTTTATATTCTTGGGGCACTTGATATAATGGCGCTTGCCCGCAGTAATATAAAGTGTGTAGGTAATAGAAAAATGATGCCAGAGGAATTTGTGCATTGTAGAATATTTGTATATCCATATAATGGCATCGATAGGAACTATTGCCACTCCATAGCTACTGGTTTCTATGAAATAATGCTCAGTAATAAACATATCCTCAGTTGCAAGCTGCGGCAATGTCGCCAGCTCCTCTTCTGCCTCGGCCAATATCTCTGAAGGCTTGCCATATGCTCTGGTCTTTTGAACAGGCAAACTCATTACAGGAAATGCGATATATAGACCAAATATAATAATTGAAATAACAGAATATGCCCCCAATGCCACATACAACATTCCTAAAACAATCGTGGATGCACCTGTGGCATCAGGTTCAGAAATGGTATAAGAAGATACCGTAGATAAAATTCCATCCTCATTCCAATTCAAATCAGTGGCAAGATTCTGAAGTAGTGTCTTGGCAGCATAGGAATCGTAAACTATCTTGCCACGAATCTCTACCTCCTCGATTACAGGATTGCCGTGCTGACTTGTATCGGCATCAAGCAGAACTATTACGCAATCATCATTAATCATGGTGTAATAATAATAACCTCTTGTATTATCCAACCACTTGCTGGTATAGCCGGTAAAATACAAATTCTCGAGAACAAATCTACCGTAATAATCATTATCTGAATACATCTCTGACAGATTAATATCCTGCTCGGTATATGTATGCGGAACAATCATATGCACAATAGGAAAAACCAAAGTAATAACGATAAGCACTGCCAAAAGTATGATAGGAGCATATAGCCTATTTTTGTAATATGATTTAATCGACCTGGTAATCAGGTGCTCCAATGAATCCATAACCACTCCCTAAAATCTATCTATGCGACTCGAACCATGCGAGTATATCTGCATATACCTTGTCTCTGTCAACTTCATTTAAAATCTCATGTCTGTCACCCGGATATAGCTTTAGAGTGACATCCTTAACTCCTGCTTTTTTGAAGGACTCGGCTGCTGCTTTGGTACCCTCGCCCATATTGCCCACGGGATCTGCCTCACCTGAAATTACCAGAAGAGGCATTCCGGGACGCATTTTATTAACACACTCCTCTGTGCCATCATATTTGGTGGCCTCCACGAGCCCCTTGTAAGCATTAACTGTGAATGTAAATGTACAATATTTGTCGTGATAATATTTCTCGACACTTTCGATATTTTTGGATAACCACGAACGGGAGTAATCCTTGCCATAGCAATCATATTGCTTATAAGGAGCCGAATATGTCATATCTCTAACCATGGTACTCCTATAATTCTTGCCCTTGAATAAAGATATAAGGCCAATAACAGCTAGTCCTGCTGTGCAGGTGACCCCGCTTTCCTGACCGGTACCCATTATAACAGCACCTGTCATTTCCTCAAGATATGCCGACTTGACGGATAGGAACTTGCGCACCATGTAGGAACCCATAGAATGTCCCAAAATAAAATATGGTATTCCGCTATATTCCTTTTTTGTCATGGAATAATGTGTGTAGATATCCTCGACCATATCATCCGATGGATGTGCCCCTGTCATCACTCCAAGCTCATCATCACTTGTGACAGAATGACCATGACCTATGTGGTCATGTCCTACAACAACATATCCTCGCTCCGCCAAAAATGTTGCAAAATCATCATACCTTTCGATATACTCAACCATTCCATGAACCAACTGCACAACGGCAACCGGCGATGTCGCAGGCTGCCACTTCCTACAATGAATTACAGAATGTCCGTCCGCCGAATTAAATGTATACTCCTGCTGAATAATCATAATATCCCCCTAATACTATTTTAGTCTAGTTTTTAGTTTACTTGATTTAACAAAAATTGTTAATAATAATTTGCAAATTACGATTGCCTCGAAATTCATTAATAGAGGGCTCATAGATAATGCTGAGTGTCACGCCAGCGTCTTGTCCCGAAAACAGTCCCGCAAATGCCTTCTCGCCAAAGCGTTCTGTAACGAGAGACTCAAAATCCTGAACTCCTCGAAACATCAAACCTGTCATTGTACCACCGTCATCTGTACCTACTGTAAGCCTGAGATATTGGCCTTCTTTGCCCATATATGATGCTCTCTTGACGGGTACATTCCTAAGCGCAAATACCGGTTTGGAATTGCCGGTACCATAAGGCTCAAGAAGATTTATGGAATCCACCAATTCCTCAGTAATATACGAAAGGGACATATCGCAGTCTATTTTAATAATCTCCTGCATATCATCATCTGTCAGCTGACAATTATCATTAAGCCTCCGGCGCAGCTCATCAATCCTATCTGTATGAAGAGATATGCCTGCCGCCATAGGATGTCCACCATATTTGGTGAATATATCCTTCACCTCAGTCAACGACTCAAACATATTATATGCCGGTATAGAACGTCCACTGCCCTTGGCGCCTTCCTCTGCATCGGTTATAACAAGTGTTGGCTTGCAATAATTCTCGCGAATGCGGCCGGCAACTATTCCGGCAAGACTCTCATGAAGCTCGGGAATATATACCACAAGCACCCTATCTTCCTTCAGTGGTCCCTCTTCAATCATCTCAATCGCCCTGTCGATTCCATTTTGAGTCATAGATTTGCGTTGAATATTAAGCTCCACCAATTCATTTGCCATGGCAAGAGCCCTGGCATCATCAGATTCTTTCAAAAGCTCAATTGCTCTGGAGGCTGTATCCAGTCTGCCGCTGGCATTTAAGCATGGCCCCACCACAAACCCAATGTGATAGCAGCTTAGCTTGCTATCCTTGAGCTGATTACGGGCAAGTAAAGCATTAAGGCCAGGATTGTCGGTGTGCTCCAAGGCCTTAAGCCCGTGATAAACCGTGGCTCGATTTTCGCCTTTAAGCTCCATCACATCACATACAGTAGCAATGGCAGCAAACTGCAAAAATCTATCAGCCTCTGCACAATTTATCCCCATATATTCGTACAGCACATAAGCAAGCTTCCATGCAACCTGAGCGCCACATATCCCCTTAAATGGATATAGACAATCATCTCTTTTGGGATCAACCACCGCATCTGCGCTCGGAGAAAGCTGATGCTTTGTCACACCATCAGCATCAAGCTCAAATGGCACCTCATGGTGGTCTGTGACGACAAATGTCATTCCAAGTTCCTTCGCCAAATCCACAGCAGGAGTTGCAGCAATACCATTGTCACAAGTAATGATAAAACGAACCCCTTCGTCATACGCAGCCTGAACCATATCAGGATTAATCCCATATCCATCAATCATCCTATGTGGAACAGCATAATCAACATCACCTCCGGCTCTTGCGATAGCCTCAGACAATATATACGTCGACATTATTCCATCAACATCATAGTCGCCTACCACTCTGATTTTAATATGAGAATTAATGGCATTCCTCAACAACTCACAGGCTTTGTCCATATCTGCAAACAAATGCGGATTCGGAAAATTATTAAGAGTTGGATGAAGATATTCCTCCATCTCATCATAAGTGCTAAGACCTCTATTAACCATTAAACGGACAATAACCGGATCAACTTTTAGCTTGCTGCTAAGTGTTGCATAATCCGCTGATTTCCTTTGTAATATCCATTTGCTCATTATTATTCTCCAAAATTTAAAAATAACCTTCCCCGAAAAGGGGAAGGCCTAATCCACAAAACATAACCTAAGCTTATGTACCTATGCTAAAGCAGCTGTAATGATAGCCATTGAATATACTTCCTGCGCATTGCAACCACGAGACAAATCGTTGATTGGTGCATTGAGTCCAAGAAGAATTGGACCGTAAGCATCAAAGCCTCCAAGTCTCTGTGCAATCTTGTATCCGATATTACCTGCATTGATATCAGGGAAAATAAATGTGTTTGCATGACCGGCTACTGAAGAATCAGGGCACTTGGTCTTAGCAACACGTGGAGAAACAGCCGCATCAAACTGAAGCTCTCCGTCAATATCGAGTTCAGGATACTTCTCCTTAGCCTTTGCTGTAGCCTCACGCATCTTATCTACATCCTCGCCCTTACCTGAGCCGAGTGTTGAATATGAAAGCATGGCAATCTTTGGATCGATACCAAAAATCTTGGCACATGCTGCTGTCTCACCTGCAATCTCTGCAAGCTCATCAGCTGAAGGCTTGATATTGATAGCGCAATCACCCATAGCAAGAACTTCTCTATCGCCTGTTGCTGAATTACGAACCATGATAAAGCAAGAAGAAACAATGCTATTGCCCGGCTTTGTCTTGATAACCTGAAGCGCAGGACGAACTGTATCTGCTGTAGAATATGTAGCTCCGCCAAGGAGTGCATCTGCAACGCCCATCTTTACAAGCATTGTACCAAAGTAATTGGCTGAAGAACATGTAGCCTTAGCCTGCTCCATAGTAACGCCCTTGCTCTTTCTGAGCTCGCAGAAAAGCTCGCACATCTCATCAAATCTATCATAGCTTGCCGGATCAATGATAACGGCACCGCGGATATTAAAGCCTGCCTCCTCAGCAGCTGCCTTAATCTCCTGCTCGTTACCAATCAAAATCGGCTGTAAGAAATCCGAACCAAGAAGACGGCTGGAAGCCTCAATAATACGTGGGTCTGTACCCTCTGTAAATACGATTTTCTTAGGATCCTTTTTTAGGATGTCAATTAATGCTCCAAATCCTGCCATTTTATAATTCCTCTCTTTAAAAAAAATAGTATTTAAGACTGACAAACAAATTATTCATTCATCAATCCGTTCTCTCATTTGGTTTTATTCAACAAACCACGATAACTATATTACACCTTTTTTGTGAAAAGTGCGTGGCAAATATATATGTATTTAATTTTGTACTTTTATGTTTTTTTCTGAAATATAGCCATTTTCATCTACTGCAACGTTTTCAGATATATCCTCCACATAGCTGTATGCAGTTGAGTCCGACTCTATCGCCTCATACGTTTTGGCTCCGGATGCCATTATAGGTATTATCCTAAATGAAATATTATCATTTTCATCAATGGTCACCTCGACGGCTCCTCCGCCTCCTGTGCTGATGGTCTGATTGAAAATAAAATTCCCAAGACTGTAAAAAATCGGGCAACCATTGTAATATTCTATCGACTGCAGGCAATGACTGTGCATTCCTATAACAGCGTCAGCCCCTGCATCTATAAGCATATGCCCATCACTCACCTGGTAATCCGTGAGCTCTGTAGTATGCTCCGTCCCCCAGTGTACCATGACAAAAAGATAGTCTACCTGACTATCCGCCTCCTCTATTGCATTAATAAGCTCCGTCTCATCATAAAAGCAAAACACACCGGGCTGTGAATTCTCGACATTCCAGCTTGCAACCGGAATAACATGGCTTGCAGCCAAAAATCCGTAGGTCCGCCCCTTGGCATCAGTCATGGTAAGCAACTTTGACGCATCTGTCAGGCTATCTCCGGCTCCTGTATAGTCAATTCCGGCTCCTGTCAGAGTGGTAAAGGTATCGGTCAAAGCATCATGCCCATAATCAAGAACATGATTGTTGGCAAGCCCTGCACTATCGACACCCAAATCTGTAAGCAGACTAACATACGAAGGATCCACTCTAAATGTGTATTGTTTGTCAGCTGCCTGCTCACCTCTCGTGGAATAGCAAAATTCATTATTGACCATTGTATAGGTAGCATCTTTCATAAGAGACTGTAGGCTCTCACTGATTACACTGTCCACTCCACCCTCGTCGTAATTTGCCTGAACATACTCGCTGATTTCTACGTCACCGGTAAAAACAATAGTGGTAATCAAATCCTCATCACTCAGGTCACTCTCAGATTCATCGCTATCATCAGTTGCGAGATTATCCTCCGTCACATTGACTGAATCATCCGCATCCTGATTAACCTCTTTATTAAATATTCCTTCGGCCTTTACAAGTAATGATTGCCCCTGCTCGTAAAGTGGGCCATTTTCGCCGAAAGCATACCAGCCTACCGCACAAACCGCAATTAATAATAGTAATATTTTTAAAAATGTGGTAAATTTTTTCATACAAACAATTATAAATGTTTTAACAGGACTTTTCATTAAAGTTGCCCAAGAAATTAATGATTCTTGCAATACCTTTCATTTTTATCTGCGAGAATCTATATAAACAGGAGTATCATCATGACTTTTCCAAACGATCCGGTAATGCTACTTAGCGTAATCAATACAGCACTCAGAGACCACTATAAGACATTCAACGAGCTGGTTGAAGACAATCAGGTTGACGGTGATTTTTTACAAAAAAAATTGGCTGGTATCGATTATCATTACGACCCAGCCATAAATAAATTTATTTGATTATTCGTCAAGCAACGGTGAGATCTGTTCTAGGACATTATTCATATCCTCAAACATAAATCCCTTCTTAGTAATCTGAACCTTGATATCCTCAATATCAGAAGAAACAGTATCAAAATATCTCTGAGAATCATCAATATTTTCAGAAATTCTGGCGATTGATTCCTCGCAATTCTGAAAGACATCTGTCATCTGTTGACTCTGATCTGTAACCTCCTCAGCCACATCCCTAATCTTGCCAACCGTCTCCTGAGTCTCGACAACCTTTTTATGTGAAGCCTCGATAGCCTCTTTGGTATGTCCAACAGACTCCACCAAACGATTATTGTTATCATCCAATTCCTTCATACTTTCGTAAATAGATGTAACAACGCTCTGAATCTCTGTAGAAAGATTTGTGACCTCATCAGCAACTACCGCAAATCCTCGTCCTGCCTCACCGGCACGGGCTGCTTCAATTGAAGCATTAAGCGCAAGAAGATTTGTCTGTTTAGCGAATCCACCAATCTGTTCAACCTTTCCTCGAATATCATCAAAGCTCTGCTGAAAAGCGGCAAAAACCTCTTCAACCTCGGTAATGGTATCTGCAACAGCACTTGAACTCTTATCTACATTCTCCATTCCATTATGAGAATCATCAGCCGTAGCCACCAAATTCTTTACAATGTCCTCAAATGCTTTTGTGATTTCCTCGATATTGTTGAACTGATCCTGAAAGCTGACTACAGAATCTGAAATATCGCTGTATTTGTCCTTAACTACATCAAAGGAATCCTTGATTGTTTCAATACCGCGAATAGTATCAGCTTCCTCATCCTGCAATTTATTTTTTTGCTCGATTGAGTATCTGCCTATCTCCTTTAATGCCTTAATTTTGGTCTTAAACTTGCTCGCCGAATCAGTCTGCGGCGGAGTAGCTTGATTTTCCTGAATTTCTTTCTTTTTGCCAAACAATCCCATATCTTACCTCCTACTCAAATACTGCGCATACCATAGTCTGATTAACATGCTGCCTGTTGTGCTGTTCTCCACCACCTACAATTCCAACATGCGGTCCTACAGATTTCATACTGTTCAAGAAATCAGTAAGATAATTTCTGTTTGTATATAGCAAATGACGATAAATACAGTTAACCGAGAATACAAAGGAAATACTGTTATTTTCCTGTCGGATTTCATTCCTGGTATCCTGACCGATTTCTTCGTAATCCTTCAGCTCAAGTACCTGTATCATGTCATTTTCATTTATTCTCTTATAATTAATTAAAGAGCCATTACTTCCAATAGCATATGGGCTGGTAATAAATATATCCTCACCAATTACACGTCCAAGCGGATTGGTCAATACATTATCAACCAACTGGCTCTGGCTCACCCCGGCATCTTCACAATAGACATCGGCTGCAGGCCTTCCATCAAGAGAAATCACCTCTTTATTGCCGAGATTAACCTTTGTGGCAATATGAGACTTAGCACATGCCATAGGGCCGTATATATTCTCTGAATACGTGCGTATCTTGCCTGATTTATTCTTGATCAAAGCGTAGCAACAAGCATCAGGATACAGCTGTCCATTAAGCATGGCATAACCCACCGCACCATCCGGATAGCCAAAAACAGTACCACCTACAAGCGGTATTCTGGCTCGTTCCAACGCCACATTCATAGAGGTAACCAAACGCTCCTCATCATTTGTACAGAATTCAATACATACTGTATTTCCATCCCCCGCCTGAATCTTGGAAACCTTATCCTCCATTGTGGCAACATCCATCATCGGCATACTGGAAAGATTTCTAATTATTCCGACTTCAGCATCAACATCACTTCCGAAAGACAATAAAATCATCCTGGCGTCAGTAGAAGTTGAATCAAAATAGGAAATTGTACTGGTACCAATCAATGGTACATTCGGAAATTTCTCTGAAATAATTTGCGATGCATCTTTCAAATGATCGTAGGATGACAACAAAATCAAAAGTTTTGGATTGCCAGCTTTTGCCAAAACCTCTGAAACTGCCGACTGAGCATCCGCTTTTGTTGATGTTCCAATAGAAATTTGCATACTCCACCTCCTGATATACATAATCTCAGTAAGGTTATAATACAACAAAACCTATTAATTTGTGTGATTATTCACATAATTTTCATTTTCGGAATATATTTACAGAATTGCATTCGCAATATCATGTCTCATATACTTATTATCAAAATCTATCCATTCGGTGGCCTCATAAGCCTTGGCTCTGGCCTCCACCAAATCTCTACCAAGTGCAGTAATTCCAAGGACTCGTCCACCATTTGTCACAATACGTCCCTCGTCATCAAAAGCTGTTCCGGCATGGAAACAGTAATAGTCCTTATTATTAAATTTCTCAAAACCTGTGATAGGAAATCCCTTGTCGTATTTAACCGGATATCCATCTGATGCAAGTACTACACATACTGCTGCCTCATTAGAGAATTTCAAATCAATCTCATCAAGCGTGCCATCAATACATGCTTCCATTACATCGATAATGTCATTTTGGAGTCTTGGAAGTACAACCTGCGCCTCAGGATCTCCAAAACGAGCATTGTACTCAAGAACCTTTGGGCCATCCTCAGTAAGCATCAACCCAAAGAAGATAACACCCTTGAACTCTCTGCCCTCAGCCTTCATAGCATCGACTGTCGGCTGGAAGATATTTTTCTGACAGAATTCCTCTACATCCTTTGTAAAGAATGGTGACGGAGAGAAATTCCCCATTCCACCGGTATTAAGTCCTGTATCGCCATCACCTGCCCTCTTGTGATCCTGCGCCGATGACATTATCTTTACGGTATTGCCATCTACAAAGGAAAGAACAGATACCTCGCGACCAGTCATGAATTCCTCAATTACCATAGTATTGCCTGCATCGCCAAACTTCTTGTCCTGCATAATCTCAGCAACACCTGCAACAGCATCCTCATGGCTCTCACAGATAAGCACACCCTTTCCAAGAGCAAGACCGTCAGCCTTTAAAACGATTGGATAATTGCAGGTCTTTAAATACTCAAGAGCTGCATTAGGATCAGTGAAATTCTCATAACCGGCAGTCGGAATATTGTATTTTTTCATGAGATCCTTTGAGAATGCCTTTGAGCCCTCGAGAATAGCCGCATTTTTTCTAGGACCAAAGCATCTGAGACCTGCCTTTTCAAACTCATCAACTATTCCACCGACCAATGGGTCATCCATACCAATTATTGTAAGGTCGACAGAGTGCTCCTTTGCGAATGCCACCAGCTCATCGAACTCCATAGCCTTGATATCTACGCACTCCGCCAACTGAGAAATACCTGCATTACCCGGTGCGCAATATATCTTGTCAACCCTAGGGCTCCTTGATACCGCAAGGGCAATCGCATGCTCTCGTCCACCGCTTCCTACTATAAGTACTTTCATAAAAAATCCTCCTAAAGAATCTATTCTCTAATTCTGACTCTGCCATCCTCAACACTCACGCAGCCTCTTGCAATCAGGTCTATTGCTCTTGGCATAATAATCCACTCGGCCTGCTCCATAACACGACGCTGCAAAATCTGAGGCGTATCATCCTCCTTAACCTCTACTGCCTTTTGGAGAATGATTGGACCTGTGTCGGTACCTTCATCCACAAAATGACAGGTTGCTCCGGTGACTTTTACACCGCGCTCCAAAACCCCCTCATGAACCTTGAGACCGTAATACCCGGTGCCACAAAAGCTCGGAATCAACGAAGGGTGAATATTGATTATCCTATTTCTGTACTGACGAATCATTTCCTCAGGTATCACAACCAAAAATCCCGCCAATACCACCAAATCGACATTATATGAATTGAGCTTTTCCAAAAATGCACGATTAAATTCTGCTCTGGAATCATAATCCCTTGGAGAGATACAAATCCCCTCAACCCCCGCATTTGCTGCGCGCTCCAGAGCATATGCACTTTTATTATTAGAAATCACTACAGCAATTTCCGTATTATGTATTTCACCGGAATTAATTTTATCAATAATTGCCTGAAGGTTGGTGCCACCACCAGACACACATACTGCTATTCTCATATTTGCTCCAAATCCTAATGACTTCTTCTATACAAGGTCTACGCCCTTTTCTCCATCAATTATCTTTCCAACCACGTATGGTGTATCTCCGGCAGAGCGCATAGCCTCCATTGTCTTATCAACATCCGCAGGGTCAACAGCAACAATCATACCAAGACCCATATTATAGGTGTTATACATCATCTGTTCTGACACATTGCCCTTTTTGGCCATAAGTCTGAATATAGCAGGCACCTCGTAAGAATCCTTCTCTACAACAGCTCTTTTGCCATCCGGTAGCATACGAGGAATATTCTCGTAGAATCCGCCACCTGTGATATGACTGCATGCCTTTACTCTCACACCGGCATTCTTTACAGCCTTAAGTGCCTTTACATAGATTCTGGTAGGAGCAATCAAAGCCTCGCCAAGAGTCATACCCAGCTCATCATAATATGTATCAAGACTCTCCTTTGTCATGTCAAAAATCTTGCGAACAAGCGAGAATCCATTAGAATGAACACCTGTAGATGCCATACCAATCAAAACATCACCATCCTGTAGTGTCTCACCTGTAATAATATCCTTTTTGTCTACAATACCTACCGCAAAACCGGCAAGATCATATTCATCCTCAGGCATGAGTCCCGGATGCTCCGCAGTCTCACCGCCAACAAGAGCACATCCCGACTGTTTGCAGCCCTCAGCGACTCCACTTACTATTGTTGCAATCTTTTCAGGTATATTCTTGCCGCATGCGATATAATCAAGGAAAAATAATGGTTCTCCACCTGCGCAGGCAACATCATTTACACACATGGCTACAGCATCAATTCCTATCGTATCATGCTTGTCCATCAGAAATGCCAGTTTTACCTTTGTTCCACAACCATCTGTACCTGACAAAAGCACCGGCTCATCCATGTCTTTGATTGCGCTCAAATCAAATGCACCCGAAAAGCCACCAAGGCCTCCCAATACCTCCGGGCGCATTGTGCCCTTAACAAATTTCTTCATGAGCTCAACTGACTCATATCCTGCCTCGATGTCTACTCCAGAACTCTTGTAATCCATACTACTCTCCTTTAATAACTTATTTTAACTATCGCAGTCCGCTGATAATCGCTATATAACACACAATCATACGGTCGGCTTAAATTTAATTATTGGAGCCTACTAAAACTAAAAAAGCCCACAATAAGTTAATAATACAAGAAGGAAACTCTCGATTCCAAAGAGTTTCCTTCTACATATCTACAAAAATGACTTATAACCGCCAGCTTGAAGCTGAGCATCTTTTGCCTCTACAGATTCCTTTTGTTCAATAATGAAATCGTGGAGTTTGCCTTTAAGCGATGCATCATTCATAGCCAGCATTTTGATTGCAAGTATACCGGCATTGGCGCCACCATTGATAGCTACAGTAGCAACAGGCACTCCTGTTGGCATCTGCACAATAGAGTATAAAGAATCCACTCCACCTAAATCACTGGTCTTCATAGGAATACCGATAACCGGTCCCTCAAAAAGCGCCGCACACATGCCGGGAAGATGAGCCGCCTTTCCTGCGCCTGCGATTATAACCTGTACACCTCTTGTCTCAGCATTCTTTGCGTACTCAAAGAAAACATCCGGCTCCCTGTGAGCAGAAATAATCCTAATCTCATAATCAACGCCAAAACGCTCTAGAATATCAACAGCCTTTGCCATAACAGGCATGTCGCTGTCACTTCCCATTACAATACTTACTCTAGCCATTACACTATCCTCCAAAAACTTATTCATCCAAGGCCTTGTTTAATTCCTCAGTACCCTCGACTACGAAACGTCCCTGCTTTATGATTGGCAACTCCCTGCCATCTGCTGTCAAAACAGTTATATCGCCCAACTCATAATAAGGAATTGTTATATCGGTATGGCAATTAAAATACGCCTTTGAATAATCTGTATTTCTCAAAATCGAAATAGAATTATCGCGAGCAATACATTCCTTTCCATCAGGATTGTACATAGGAACATCCTCTGAATGAGAATAACAGGTATCTCCAACCGCAAAATGAGGTCCTGTTTTCTCTGCAATCAAAATCGGAAGCTTGTCCGCAATATTATATTTCTGTCCCATGACAAAAGCTCTTGTATTGGTACCAATAGCAAACTCTCCTATAGGGAGTGTATCATGCTTGTATAAAACATTATCAAAAATATATTTTTTATTCTCTTCCTCGGAATCAAAATTCTTGCAAGTATACTCTGCAACCTTGCCATCAACGAATTTCATTTCCAAATCACGATATCCTAGCTCTCGCAAATATACCTGAGTCACATGAAGGACACCATTTGTCCCCTCTAATACAGGACTTGTAAATACTTCTCCAACAGGAATATTTACATCCGCCACACAATTCTCGAAATTAGTCTGATGAGACGGATCATCCAAGTGATGAAGCTGTACGGTAATATCGGTATGATTATCGCCTCTACCGGTAACATGCACACGCTCTCCTTGATCAAGAACATCGATTATGTGTTGTTGAATGGTCTTGTACAATTCATAATCCATTGTATTAACCGCGACAGTCTCATCAAAAATCTCAGTAAACTTTTCTCCGATTTCAGGGATAGGATAAGCGATTATTGTAAAGCTTCGCTCATCACCATGAATATATTCATTTACCAGGCGTCCATTATTGCTCATGTAATAGACATTGAGCTCATCCTGCTTGTCATTGTACTGCGCATTAGCATCTCTATTGGCAGGCTCAAATGGAGTCTCGCCAAAAGTTTCAATGACTGCTGGACCACCAAACGCAGCGGCAATCTCTTTATTTTTTTCAAATGTATTCTTAACAACCTCAAGCATGCGATCGACCAATCCTTTGTCCAGGATATAGGCCTTGTCATTTTTGTGGTCATAAACACACTGTTTATTAGGAACTGATGAATATAGATTGCGGCCCGATGTGCCACCAAATCTAACCGATGCCGCTAATCCCGCCTCATTAAACAGGCGAATAGCCTCCCTTGTCATGAGCTCAAATCCAACAGGAGATTCTACACCTACAGTCTCCTTTATAGTGATATCCTTGCCGGTAGTCTCGAAGCCCTTGATATAGCCATCTACATATGTACGTGCCATAGCCACCACTTCCTCGTGAGGAAGACTGCGGAGGTGAGCCGCAATACCCAATTCATTAGGGCCTATATACATACCGTAACGATAGAGATATCTATCATCAGACAAATCAGCATTCATAATAATATCTGTATAAAAATCATAATCAGGATCAATCATAGCAATAAGATTCTCTGAAATAAATATCTGACAATAATCATGCTCAAAGGAATAGTATGCCTCCTGTACACCCTCTTTGCGGTATTTATCCTCAGACTCCATCTGGCACTCGCCATATATCTGCACAAATAGCTCGCAATATAATGTAAAAATATCTACTCTGCCCTCAAAAGCAGCCTGGACGATATCGGTAACTCTATAAAAAATTGCCGAAAGAATACCACCCAATTCTGTACCTAAATGCTCAACAGCATAGGTAGGACAAAGAAAACTATTCTCGTATATGTCTGATTCGTATATTGAAAAAATGGTATCATGAGAAGCCTTGCACTCCTCAAGCGAGCGAGCGGCAAGACTACCATCTATCGCCTGCTTCAACACCGGCAAAACACACATAATATAATCTGCAACCTCATTAAAATATGCCTGCAGACTATCCGGCAAATCACTATCATCCTTTATTGTAGAGATACGCTCTGTAACAAGCTCAAATCGCTCTAATATATCGTCTGTCTCTTTAAAAAATGTCTTGCTCATATTCAATCCTCTCTAAATGACCAGTCCCACCACAAAAGGAACCGCCCATATAATCATAATCACTGTAGTGATTACCATACAAATAACTCTGTATTTCAACTCTGTCTTGGTCTTCATCTGACCAATATTATAAATAAACGCGACAATGGATATCAGAAATCCTATGGCACCTATACCACCGACAAATCTGGGAGTCTCGCCCTCCATAAGAATAGATGTAACCATTACACCGACAAAAATGATAAGCGAAAATATCGATGCTCCAGCCGCATACATAGCCTCCATCGGCAGTGCCTTTAACTGATTGCCATTTGAATTTCTTCTGTGAGAATACGTTCTAGCCATTACTGAACACCATACTCCTTATAATAAGCATCAATACGAGATTTCATGTCATCATCGATAACCACTCTACCCATACACTCTCTATTGTATAGATGCTCAACAACCTCATCCATTGAAACAATAGCGCTTGTCCTAAATCCATATGTCTCGGCGACCTCGTCAAGTGCTGTCTTGCTCCTGTCTCCGGAAAGGCCAACCTCCTGACGATTCAGAGATACCATTAATCCAACAATCGTAACATCGCCCTGACCTCGTACAATAGGAACTGTCTCCTCCATGCTTTTGCCGGATGTAGTCACATCCTCAATCATGACTATTCTATCACCATCCTGAATATTATATCCCAAAAGAGAGCCCATATCTGCACCGTGATCCTTGATCTCTTTGCGATTACTGCAGTATTTTATCTCCCTGCCATACAGCTTGTAGAATGCCTCTGCAGTAATGACTGCGAGTGGAATACCCTTGTATGCCGGGCCAAAAAGCACATCAAAATCATCTCCATATGCATCATGTATCGCCCTCGCATAGTACTCACCAAGCCTCATGAGCTGGCTACCGCTGACATAAGCACCTGCATTCATAAAAAAAGGAGACTTCCGTCCACTCTTCAGTGTAAAATCACCGAACTTGAGGACATCAGACTCCACCATAAACTCTATAAATTCTGACTTGTAGCTCTCCATAAAATAATCTCCTTGTACAACCAGATTAAATCTCAAAAACCTCTCAGATTGTACCATAGAAGTAATGCCTTTTCAATCGAACTTTTACTTAATTTGCTCTAAGGTTTTAATTTAACTCCAAAGATGATATGCTTGAGCTAATAAAACGAATGTACTGATTAGCCAGGAGGATTATATTAATGAAATTAAATCAGATTATTACCAGTCTTTTGGACACAGATCTATATAAATTCAGCATGGGTCAGACTATTTATCATCAGTTTCCCAGCTACACTACCACATGGACATTCAAGTGTCGAAATACCGATGTCAGATTTACCGAGGAAATGGTAGAGGAAATTAAAGAGCAAATTAAGGCATATTGCAATCTGCGTTTCACAGAGGACGAACTCAACTATCTTGGTAAAATCGCATGGCTAAAGCCTGACTACGTGGACTTCCTCAGATTATGGCATCCAAGATACGAGGACTACACTATCGATACAAAAGCCTCTTGCGGGCTCAATATCGAGGCCACCGGCACATGGCTCAATTCCAGCCAATACGAGATTCCAACCCTCGCAATTGTAAACGAGGTCTATTTTAGAATGGGATATAATTACGACGAATTATACGAATCATTCAAGGAGCACCTAACCGAAAAATGTCGTCGTTTGGACAGTCAGGAAGTAGTTCTTGGAACCTACTCTGAATTTGGATTGCGTCGCCGTCTGTCTGCTGAAGCACAGGAGCTCGCTATCAGAAAGTTAATTGAATCTTCCGGAAAAAACAGTAGCAAATTTATCGGAACTTCAAATGTGGCTCTTGCCAAAAAGCTTGGTGTAACACCAACCGGTACGATGGCTCATGAATATATTATGTGTGTCGGTCAAGGTAACAGAAAGCATAATCCGGCATATTCCAACTGGTACGCACTGGATGCATGGGTTAAAGAATACGGCGTATTAAATGGCATCGCACTGACAGATACTGTCACAACCGATAATTTCTTATTAGATTTTCAGCTGACATACGCCACACTATTCACCGGAGTAAGACACGATTCAGGAGACCCTTATAAGTGGGGCGAAAAGATGATTAAGCACTACGAAAGTCTGGGTATCAACCCAAAGAACAAGACTTTACTGTTCAGCGATTCTTTAGATTTTGATAGAGCATCTGCTCTATTTTCACATTTTAGCAGCAGAATCAATGTAGCTTTCGGCATCGGCACATATATCAGCAATGATACCAAAGTACCTGCACTTAATATTGTCATGAAAACTACAGAATGCAACGGTCAGCCTGTCGCCAAACTTTCCGACGTTGAGGGTAAGGGTATGTGCAAGGATGCCTCATACATCGAGTATCTCCAAAAAACATTGCAATGGCGTAGGGAGCATGAGTAGCATTGCACAACCAATAATCAGGAACGGTATAATCCATGAGAAAAAAAGAATTGGCGCTCATTGTTATAGAGCGCCTAAAGAAAGAATACCCATATAGTAATTGCACACTAGATTATGATGAGGCTTGGAAACTTCTTGTCTCAGTGAGGCTTGCCGCCCAGTGTACTGATGCCAGAGTTAATGAAATAGTCCCGGGTCTTTTTGCCAAATATCCCAACATCGAAGCTCTGGCAGATGCACCTATTGATGATGTGGAAAATATTATACGACCATGCGGATTAGGAAAATCCAAGGCTAGAGATATTGTTGCCTGTATGAAGATGTTGCGGGATACATATAATTACAGAGTTCCTGAAACGATGGATGAATTGCTAGCTCTGCCCGGAGTAGGACGCAAATCAGCCAACCTGATTCTTGGCGATGTATTCGGACAGCCTGCTATCGTCACAGACACACATGCCATACGTCTCTCAAATCGCATAGGACTAGTAGACAATCAAAAAGACCCCACCAAGGTCGAGATGGCTCTTAGAAAGATTATTCCTCCAAACGAAGGCAACAATCTATGCCATCGTCTTGTAGACCATGGTCGTGCAATCTGCACTGCACGCACGGTTCCATTCTGCGACAAATGCTGTCTTGAGGATATCTGCAAAAAACAAATTTAGCATTTGCCTTTTATGCTTAAGCTAAAAAGCAAATGCTAAAATACTAAAAACTGTGTCCGCCTCCGGAATGACCGCCACCGCCACCGTGGTGTCCGCCACCTCCGCCTCCGTGGTGTCCGCCACCTCCGCCTCCGTGGTATCCACCGCCACCGGAAGAACGAGCATATCGCTTGGTCTGATAGATAGATGCGGTTGCAACGGCGCCGGCACCAAACAAAAGCGCCTGACGTGATTTTTCGACAGGAGACCTCTTCTTGCGACTATACATCGCCCAATAGAATACTATCAAAAATCCAATAATTATTGATATGAGCGCTGATACAATTATTCGCATTGGGCGGACAATAAAGCCCTCATTAATAACTGTATCCGCCTGGCTCATCGCTTTCATTATACATAAGTAATAATTTCCATTAGATGCATAGGTATATACATTATCAGTGATATCCGTACAATCTCCACTTGTCAGCTTGCTCCTCAAATCTCCATATCCCTGCATGTAGATTTCTCTGTGAAACATATCAACAATAAATGCAACCCCGTCAGATGTTGATGAATACTGGGACCTATAATAATCCTCCAGTATACTATCTGCACTAGATCCAATTTGATTACTTGTAACTACAATATAGTTGATTGACTCATCCAATCTGTCAAGATAATCTGCTATATCGCTCTCCTCGGAATCAGTCAACAAATCCGCATCATCTATCACGGATACGTTTGACGACTGCGCATTAGCAGTAATCGGAAAAATAACAAGTGACACTAGTATGACTGCCAAGGCGCAACATCTAGATACTATCTTTTGCATTTTCCAGTCCACCTCCTCTCTTTAAGAATTGCGGAGATGGGTGAGTAGCAAATCTATTGTACTCATCTACAATCGCATTTATCGATACTATAATTACAACAAAAACAACTGCTAACGCACCATAATAAAAAATATCATTTGGCATATCAAGAACCCTTGTAATTATTGCCAAAAGCCATGACAAAATCCCCAGAAGCATAACCTTTTTCCTGCCCTTATGTACATTAATAAGCGCCACAATAACACAAAAAGCACTGGCTAAATAAAGGATTGCTCCCCATGGAAACTGAATAATAAAAGTTGAATTAAATACAATTGCAATTATTACGAAAGATACTAACATATAAAAAAATACCGATAGAGAAAAATCATTTTTCGAAACTGACTTTTTACTTTTTATTCCCCTTATGCCCTGTGTATTTTCTTTTGTACCAAAATATCCCAGATCATCCAAATGATTATCCATACGGTATGTCTTATTTGCCAGAACAGCCCCGGTCAGAGAAATTATAGATGAAATCATCGCCGCAAAAGCACACAATCCCTTTATCTGGTAACTATTGCCCAAAGAGTATGTCGCAAGCAATATGACTATAAACGAAATAATCGATGCAATTACACCCGCAACAAACATTTTGCCCTTTTCAATCGGCATATCAATATATGTCTTACCATTGGTTCCATTTACAATAGAGTATGCCACTCTGTCATTGTATTTGGATGTCATGAAATATAACGGCAGATATGCGCCGCTGACACCTCGCCATCCCAGACTATTTAGCACGTTATTTTTGAGGGCATCCCCTGCGCCAAGCTGCGTCTGGGGCTTATATCCTCCGGCACTTTCAACGACACGATTATAGACAATATCGACAGCCTTCTCGTGAGACTCATCAACGTATAACTGATTATCAATAGTTGAATTTTCAACGAAATATCCCGCAAGGTAATTAGGATTAAACGACTTTAATTTGTCCATTGGAAATGGTTCCAATTCCCCTGCGATATTGTCATCAAGCGTCTGGGATGCATCATAGGGAACATATATATCATTGTAATTAACATCAACATTGACGTTAGCGTAATCAACAATATCGTAGTTGCCAGAGCGCCTTGATTTGGTTCCATTATAGGAAATTCTGTTATTAAAAGAATAATCATACAGATAATATGGTGTATATAGTCCTACCATCCTGTCGATATTCTGCTTGTTTGCCAGACCATCCGGTGCGAATGGCAATTTCTTGGTTGCAGAATTATATCTATTTCCGGCATCCTCCTTGGTGAGCATAAAAGGAAGAATAAATCGTGGTGCTCCCTGCTTGGAAAACCTCTCATGCATAATGGTCTGATTCCCGCAATACGGACAAAATTCCATTCCATCATTATCAATAAGCTGAATCTCGCCACCACATGTTGAGCATGTATATATATTGGTGGTAATCTGATCTGCAGTAATACTATCGTCAGGAGTATAATCATCTACCCCTATCTCGCTGCCACAAGAGTGGCACTTTAGGGTGCCTGACGGCACCCAATATCTTAATTGCCCTCCACAATTAGGGCATGGAAACATTGTAGCCATTATAAAACTCCGGTAATTTATGTAATAGATTCTCACGTGATATATCGCTAAGCCACTCCGCATAACCTTGGTAAGCGCGAGGAGGGAGGAACCATGCCGAGCTTAGGAGGTACCGCTTTAGCGGTAGGTTGCCTAAGCGAAGGTATGGAAGGTGCCCTCCGGGAAATGAGTAATATTTTCCGAGCTTGCCGAGGAAAATGTTGCTCTAGTAAGCGAAGCTTACATTAAAAGCACGAAGTTCTTGGAAAAGTGGCTAGGAATATAATAATCTAAATCTACGGATGCTTAGTTCCGCAATTTGTGCAGAAATTGCCGTAGCTTTCGGTGCCACAATTAGGGCAGAACCATCTGCCTGCCTGCGCACCGGTAGGCTGTGCTCCAGGCTGTACACCTGTCATCTGCGCACCACTCATCTGATTACCGGCAGGCTGTGCCATACCCTGATTTGCATTTGCATTTCTAAGTAAATCTGCGCCATTGGCACCACCGGCCTGCATCGCCATATTCATTCCAAACAGCCCCATTGCTGCCCCGTTCGAATTGCCCGCTGCTGTCTTCATTGCCTCCGCCTGGGCATCAACAAGAGTAGCTCCTGCCATTGCCTCTGAGCGATATACCGCCTTTCTTTGAAGTTCCTTAAGCATAGTAGCATCATCATCCGGCATATTTGCTGCAAGAATCTGCACTGATGTAAGAGCCAATCCATAATCCCTAGTCCAACTGTCATTGAGCTCCTCACACATTGCATCAGATATCTCTTTGGTGTAATTAGGAAGTGCTGATGGTCTCACTCCCATATTGGTGAGCTTGCCAAAAGCAGGCTGAAGAGCCTGAATAAATGTAGCTCTCAATTGGTCTGATATCTCAGAGATTGTATATTCATCCTTTACATTTCCCGCAAGATTAACATACAGCTGTGTCGGATCTGAAACTCGCATGCTGTAATTACCGTTGCACTTTAGGCTGGTATCCAGGTCAAGCCCGATATTGGAATCAAGTATTCTAAAAGGAATAGGACTAGGTGTACCGAACTTGAGCCCAACTATCTCCTTTGTATTGACAAAATAGATTCTCTGCTGAACGGGCTTTTCTCCGCCAAATGTAAAACGTCTGCCTAATTCAGCAAAAACTGCTGCAAAATTACCGGCAAAAATTGATGCCGAACCATTATCTTCCCACTCATAGGCTCCGGCCTCAGCAGCAACATCGATGATTTTGCCACCATCAACCATAATTGCACACTGGCCCTCATTCACTATAAGAGCAGAGCCCTTGGTGATTACATCCTGATCTCCCTTTGTATTAGTGCTGCGACTAGATGTCTTGTGCTCCGCACGCTTAATCAAAACATCTCCTGCCATCGAATCACATACGAAGAATTCTTTCCATTGGTTAGCTAATTCACCGGAAACTGAACCGGTCAAAGCTTTTATTAATCCCATTTTATTCCTCCCTTTAGATTTAAATTGGAAAATTACCTAATACATTTTAACAAAAACGACCCGCACATAAAAGTGCGAGCCGTAAAATTTCCACTAAGACTTTCTTTCAAAGAATAGTAATTCTACTCGTATCTTAAAGCATCAATAGGATTGAGCTTGGCCGCCTTATTAGCAGGGTAGTATCCGAAGAATACACCTATTCCCATCGAGAATGCTACAGCAACAATAATAGCTGTAACGGAAACTGATGCAGAGTAACCCATGTATGTAGCAGCAATTGAACCAAGTGTTACGCCAAGAACAATACCAATCAAACCACCAAGGATACAAATAACCACAGATTCAGTGATAAACTGTAATCGAATGGAGCCGTTTGTGGCGCCAAGCGCCTTACGTGTACCGATTTCCTTTGTACGCTCTGTGATAGATACAAGCATGATATTCATAACACCGATACCACCTACAACCAAAGATATTCCGGCAATAATGGCAAGCGCCAATTCGATAGTAGAAATCATAGTCGTCATTGATTCAATCATAGATGACATTGATGTAACTGTAACCTCATAGTCATCATTGTTAGAGTAATATTTTACATTGAACCAATCCTCTACCGTATCTGCAAAGGCATCGGAATCGGTATCTATTGTTGTAACAAGTGTGATACTTGAGTATCCATCGTTTATGGTATGAAGCTGATTCCTGGCGGTATCATAAGGGATATACAAATCTGTCGTAGTATCCTCTGTAGAATCGCTGGAATAGGTGCTTTCATCATACTCATAAACACCTACAATATAGTATGTGTAGTATTTTCCACTGACGCTAACCTCTATAGCAGACCCCAAAGCAGCGGAAGTATCCCCATCAAACATATTGTTAACAAAATAATCTGAAACAATACAAACCTTCTGAGCATTATCATAGTCCTTTTCAATAAATGTACGTCCTGCCAAAATAGTCAGATCCGTATAATCCATATAATCCTCATTGTAGCCCACAATATTTACATAGGCATACAAATCGCCATCGATAGCTGTACCGGAACCAACTGTAGAAGAAAGAAGTGTATATTTAATATTGTCACCATATTCTTCGAGAAATGTCTCTAACATTTCATCAGTCAAATAATCGTCGGTATCCATGCTACGTCTGTTACCTGCGCCAAAGTGCAATCCTGAGCTAGTCGTCTCCTCAGATGTACTCTTTGCCGAAACGCCAACGGTAAGGTTATTGGCACCCATTTCCTGCATCTGTGTATTGACCATAACGGTAATTGAATTACCAACAGTCATGATTGCAATAACCGATGCTATACCAATTATGATACCGAGCATTGTCAGCAACGAACGCATAATATTTGATTTAAGTCCGGCCAGGGCAAGGAGGATATTCTCTGTAACTAACATGCCAATTCCTCCTTTATCTTTGCCCAATTGCCCTCTGATTCTCCGAGGATTTCACCGTCTCTAAGAGTAATAATTCTCTCTGTCTCTTCAGACAACTCCGGCGAGTGGGTAATGAGAACGATTGTCTTTCCCTGCTCCTCGTGCAGCTTATGAAAAATATCCATAATAAGACGACCTGTCGCTGAATCAAGAGCACCTGTAGGCTCATCGGCCAAAATAATTGCCGGGTCATTTGCCATTGCTCTTGCAATAGCGACACGCTGCTTTTGTCCACCGGAAAGCTCGTCCGGATTGTGCATCATACGATGAGTCATACCCACCTGTTCCAAAAGCATTTTTGCTCTCTCTGTTCTTTCTGCTCGTGGGACTCCCGCATACATCATGGGAAGCTCAACGTTTTTTACTGCATTTGTTCTTGCAATAAGATTATAGGTCTGAAAAACGAAGCCTATTTTTTTATTTCGTAAAATAGATAATTCGTGATCCTTTGCCTTTTCAATATCTATACCATCCAGTGTATATTCACCGGTAGTCGGCCTGTCCAAGGCCCCGATAATATTCATTAATGTGGATTTACCGGAACCTGACTGACCTACGATTGAAACAAATTCGCCTTCATGTACTGTAAAATTTACACCATGAAGAACCTCAAATTCATTTGGTGTTCCAATGAAAAAGCTTTTATGGATGTCACGAAGATCTAGCATAATCTTGCCTGCCATGTTGACCTCCTAAAAAACTTTTTACATACCACCTGGGGCTCCGCCGCCGCCACCTTGGCCGCCGCCACCACCTTGGCCGCCGCCCATGTCGCCACCGCCCATGTCACCGCCCATATTGAGCATGTCTGAGCTACTATCATCAGATGAAGATGTTGCACTTGAAGCTGTTGCTTTTACAAGCATTCCCTCATAGAGTTCATCACTCTGAATCTCTACATAATAATCACTTTCAAGTCCGAGTGTTACTTGAATCTTTGTCTCATTTCCATCATCATCAACTGCTGTAATATAACTATTTCCATCAGCATCTGTCTCTACACAATCATAAGCGACTGCATATGCGTCTGTAACTGATTCAAGAATTACTGAAGCCTTTGCTGTCATACCAACTCTAAGATTTTCATCTGTACCATCAAGAGTGATTTTTACTTCATATGATGCTGTACCTGAAGAATCTGAGCTTGATGTAACTGCTACATATGTAACTGTACCTGAGAATTCCTCGTCATCAGTTGCATCGAATTTAACTACCGCATCAAGGCCTTCTGAAAGTGAAGTGATATCATATTCATCAACTGTTGCCTCGACTACGAATGAATCTGTATTTGCAATAGTAAATACTGTAGCACCCTGAGTATAGTTATTACCCTCTTCTACGTTGATAGCTGTAATATATCCTGAGAAAGGAGCAACTACCTGTGTACCAGACTGACTTTCTGTAAGAGAATCATACTCCTCTGCCTTTGTGTATGTAGAATCATACTCCTGCTGCAATTGAGCCAGTTCGTAATTATACTGAGCTTCCTCAATCTTGTCCTCAAGTTCTTCCAGCTCGTCCTGCTTTGATTCATATGTCTCTATTGAAACTCCTGCACCACCATCAAGAAGCGCAGCTGCTGCCTTTTCTGTATTCCATCTTGTGACAACTGATGAATCCGAATCCTTATACTCTAGATAATTATTATATGCATCTACAAGGTTGTTATAAACTGATTCCCACTCATCAAGATATTCCTGAATTTCTTCCATTTCTTCCTGATATTCTTCTATTTCATCAAGGTAATCCTGGAGTGTCTTAGCATTCTGTTTGTCAGTAATATTGTATTTTGCATTTAATTCAGCAAGCTTTTCCTCATAATCATCTGAATCAAATTCAACTACAACTGTTCCTGCCTCTACATAATCACCAACCTCATAATATACAGCTGAAACCTCTGTACCTGTGGCTGTTGTAGATGTAACATCCTGCGTCTGACCTGCTGCAAGTGTACCTGTTACACTGACAGATGACTGCAAATCCATTTTCTCTACAGTTGTTGTAACTGTACCCTCTTCCGCAGAATCAGCTTGGTTTACCTTGGCTAAATATTTTCTGCCAAATATAACACCAACGACTATTAAAATCGCAATAATAATAAATAATAATTTGTGCTTCAGCACGAATCGTCCAATTCTCTTGAAAAATCTGCCAATCTTTGAAAGGATATTTTTTATCCCTTTCTTTTTGGTAGGCTCTTCCAAGGATGAAGCATTTGTGCTTACTTTACTCTCCTTCGACATTGGTCGTCCTCCTAACGTTGTTATAAATGTTGCATTAACTCATAAAACTATAGTCGGATTTTTCCCCCAAGTAAACGGATTACACAAGACATTCAAGATTTTTCAGATAGACATCACATTATTTTTTCAATTTGTTCAGATTTAAATAATTAAGGAGCTTTGCAAAAGCAAAACTCCTTAAAAATTTATTCGTAGCGCAAAGCATCAATTGGATTGAGCTTGGCCGCCTTATTTGCAGGATAATATCCGAAAAATATTCCTATCACCATAGAAAATCCTACTGAAATAACAATACTTTGAATTGAGATTGAAGCCTCATAACCCATGACTGAGACAGCAATTGTTGCCAAGGCAATTCCTAGTATAGTACCTATTATTCCACCAATAATACATATCACCACAGACTCAGTGATAAACTGTAGCCTAATAGAATTATTGGTTGCACCAAGAGCCTTTCTGGTTCCAATTTCCTTGGTACGCTCAGTAATGGATACCAGCATAATATTCATTACACCTATTCCACCTACCACGAGCGAAATCCCGGCTATAACAGCAAGCGCCGTCTGGATTACGCTAATCATGGAATTAATTTCATCAAGCATTGATGTCATACTGATTACCATTACTTCATAGGCATCATTTCTAGAATAAAAATTCACATTAAAATAATCACGAACTGTCTCTGCAAATGTATCATTATCCGTATTGACCGATGTAACCAGCGTCAGATAACTGTATCCCTTATTTTGTGTATGATTAGCTATTCGTGCAGTCTGAAGAGGAATGTATACATCTGTAGTCGGATTGTCCGATACGCCAAAAGAAAAAGCACTTGCAACATATTCATACACTCCAACTACATAATATTTATAGTAAACACCACCAATTGATATCTCAATTTGTCTTCCGATTGCCTTTTGGGTGTCGCCATTGTATAATCGCTCAACCAGCTTGTCAGATACCATGCATACCTTTCTGCCGTCACGATAATCCTGATTTAAAAACTTCCTTCCATCGAGAATCGTAAAATCAGAGAATTCAATGTAATCTCTATTGTATCCTGTGATACGGACATTAGCGTTTTTGCTGCCACTGTACACCTTGCCCGATGAGCCGCTAGCAACACTCTCACTGATAAGCATGTACTCCACATCATCCGGATAAGCTTCTCTAAATGACGTGAGCATATCCCGAGTAATCAAATCGTCATCTGTCATATCTCTGACATATCCGGAGCCAAAGCTCATTCCGGACTCTGTAGTTTCTGTATCAACAGATTTTTGGTTAATACCCATTTCCAGATTATTTGCTCCCAAATCCTGCATGGTAGAATTGACAATGGTAGTAATAGAATTACCAACTGTCATAATAGCAATAACTGATGCAATACCTATTATAATTCCAAGCATTGTCAAAAGAGAGCGCATAATATTTGCTTTTAATCCGGCCAATGCAACGAAGATATTCTCTGTAAATAACATTACGCATCCTCCTTTGCTTTGAGTCCCTGCCAATTACCTGTAGACTGACCTGTGATTTCACCATCCTTTAGTGTGATAATACGCTCAGTCTCCATGGAAAGCTCCGGAGAGTGTGTAATTAATACTATTGTCTTGCCCTGCTCCTCATGCAATCTATGAAATATATCCATGATCAAACGACCCGTTGCGGAATCGAGAGCTCCTGTTGGCTCATCAGCCAGAATAATTGATGGATCATTTGCCATGGCTCGCGCAATGGCAACACGCTGTTTTTGACCACCGGATAATTCATCAGGTTTATGCATCATTCTGTCTGTCATTTCGACCTGTTCCAAAAGAGCCTTTGCACGTTCTGTTCGCTCACTTCTGCCTACGCCTGCATACATCATTGGTAATTCCACATTTTTAAGCGCCGATGTACGAGCAATCAAATTGTAAGTTTGAAAAACAAACCCTATTTTTTTATTTCTAAGGGCCGATAATTCATGGTCCTTTGCCTTCTCAATATCTATTCCATCCAAAGTATATTCTCCGGATGTCGGTCTGTCCAAAGCCCCGATTATATTCATAAGTGTGGATTTTCCTGAGCCCGATTGACCTACAATGGAAACAAATTCTCCCTTATTTACGGTGAAATTGATGCCATGCAGCACCTCAAACTCATTAGGTGTATCAATAAAGAAGCTTTTATGGATATCGCGAAGGTCAAGCATTAATTCTTCTGCCATAATTGCCTCCATTAATAATAGTACATATAATCCATAATATCGGTGCTCGAACTGTCATCCACAACCGCCTCAACAGTCATGCCGTCTTCCAATCCATCACCACTTATTTCCACATAATAATCACTCTCAAGTCCTCTGGTAACCGTTATATTTGTTTCTGTTCCATCATCATCCAGCTTTGTAATGAAATAATTACCATCCTCATCCTGTTGTACACAGTCATATGGTGCAGCAAAAACATTTTCCACAGAGTCTAAAACGACACTGGCTTTTGCTGTCATGCCCACTCGCATTCGCTCGTCCACTTCATTGAGTGTAATCTTAATCTTGTATGTAGCTGTAGATGACGAGGTTGATGATGTCAATGCAGCTGTGGTTGATTCCGCTGATGAAATACTGCTTTCTGATGCAAGTGAAACAAAGGATACTGTTCCTTCAAACTCCTCATCACCTGTAGCCTCAAATTTTACAACAGCCGGCTGACCCACCTGAATATTTGCTATATCATACTCATCCACAGTAGCCTCCACCTCAAATCCGCTTGTATCAGCAAGTGTAAATACCGTGCTACCTTGAGAGTAGTTATTACCCTCCTCAACATTCATAGTAATAATGTATCCGGATATAGGCGCAGCAACGTGTGTGCTGTCCATGCTCTCATAGACATCATCATAGGCATCCACCTGTGTATAATCAGTTGCGTACTGCTGCTTTAATTTGGCAATTTCCAATTGATTATTGTACGTATCAAGCTGTATCTGAAGAGTTTCAAGCTCATCCTGTGCAGCCTCGTATAATTCAATAGAAACCGGTTCTGATTTTGCGAGTGCTGCGGCAGACTCTCTTTCCCATCTCTCTACTACAGATTTATCTGAATCCTTATATTTCTCATATTGATCGTATGCATCCTTTAGATTATTATAAGCAGCCAGATTATCATCCAGATACTTTTGCTTATCATCAATTTTTTCCTGAGTAGTTTTTATAGTCTGCTCTAGTTCCGAGATACTATTAGCTGTCTCTTGATCTGAAATATTATATTGAGCATCAAGTTCCGAAACCTTTCTGGAATAATCGTCACCATCAAACTCAACTACTATATCACCGGCTTCAACGTAGTCCCCAACCTCATAATTTATCTTGGATACCTTGACACCGGTGACTGAACCACCAATTGTTGATGTAACAGCAGCTGTATCTGCTGCTGCCAGTGAACCTGTAACACTGACGGATTGTTGCAGATCCATCACAGAAACTGTAGCTGTGACAGGAGTATTTGCCTGCTCTAGCATTGCCTCTGCTGCTTTCTGTGCTCTATATCTGAGCACCAAAATAACAACGACTATAATCACAAGGACTACAATCAGCTTCAGATGCTTTTTTAGAAAAGCACCCATCTTCTTAATTATTCCCACTTTTTCATCCTCCTATTTTGCAGGGTGCGAACCTGCTTGGAAATTTCCGGATTTATGTAATAAATCAAGAAATTTACGGCCTTTTAATGTAGGTCGCATAAAAAACTTTTTCATGGACTAGTTTAGGTTTTTGTTGTTATATAGTAAAGGTATTTGAGAAAATTTAATAATTTTTTTTGAATCATAAAAAACAAAGATCTGTGTTGACTTTTAGAATTACTTTATTGAAAATTAAATAACAAGAATATAGGGGGCATAATTAATGAAAGAAATCAATATTTTTGAAATCGGAGATTTTAGAATAGGTCAAGTTGAAAACCCTGATGCAGCCACAGGACTTACAGTTATCATCGCACCAAGCGGTGCTCCTGTAGGACTGGATATACGAGGCGGAGGACCTGCCTCCAGAGAATCCGGTCTCATGGATCCACTTGCTGCTGCTGAGGTTATTCATGCTGTTGTGCTGGGCGGAGGATCAGCATACGGCCTTGATGCAGCCGGTGGTGTAATGAAATTCCTTGCCGGCAAGGGTATCGGTCTACCTGTGGGAAACACAGTTGTACCACTGGTATGTCAGTCTGATATTTTCGACCTGGGATATGGTAGTTCAGATGTGTTTCCGGACAAAGAAATGGGCATTATGGCATGCGAGGCAGCCTTCAAAGGAAAGCATGGCAATTACAAAGATGGTAACTACGGCTGTGGAGCCGGTGCAACTGTCGGCAAATTTTTAGGACCTGACAGATGTAGCAAATCAGGAATCGGCAGCTACGCTGTAGAACTAGGTCAGCTAAAAGTAGGCGCTATCGTATGTACCAACGCATGTGGTGATGTATACGATTACAAATCAGGAAAGCGTATTTCAGGCGTATTATCTGATGACCTTAAAAAACTTAATAATTTATCCTGTGAAGACTTAATGTATAGCATGTTCGAGCATGGTGGAATGGATTCTGATGCAACTGTCGCTACAAATACTACAATAGGAATTATTATCACAAACGCCAAGTTAGACAAAACCAAGCTTTGCAAAGTGGCAGGCATGGCACACGACGGATATGCGCGCTGTATCCGCCCAATCCACACATCCATGGATGGAGATAGCATATACGCCATGTCCATCGGTAATATAGCTGCCCCACCTGATATTGTAGGCACCCTCGCCAATACAGTAATGTGCGAGGCAATCAAAAGAAGCGTGGATTGTGGGCTTTCATCCAAAAATCCAAAGTCATAGAATTTTCTCGAATGAGAAATCAGCGTATTTAATATCCTGAAAAATTGCAAATTTCTCATTGCATGAAACCCTTCAATATGATATATTTGTAGGGTCGATGAGCCGACATCGGGTGGTAGATTTTTTAGTCTTTGCCCGATTTCATTTGCGGGTGTGGCGGAATTGGCAGACGCGCTAGATTTAGGTTCTAGTGGGCGACCGTGCAGGTTCAAGTCCTGTCACCCGCACTATATTTATTACAGGAAAAGCACCTCTTATTGTAAGAGGTGCTTTTCTTGTATTTTAACATTTGCCAAGTGTCCTATTTTATTTCATCACCAAGCACAAGGTTTTGATTTTTTTCTTTGACATACCAAAAATGTGGACGCTCTTTATATTTATCATTTGGAAAATGAAGTGTAAAAACCAATCTGCCATCCAAATCCTTAAAGAACATACCATGCCCACCGTTTTCAGGATATAGCGGCTCTTTTAGCAATCTCCACGGTCCACATACACTTCCAGTCTCGGATACAGCCACTCCGACAGCATATCCCGCAGTACCCCAGCTAGACATAATCATATATAGTTTTCCATCATCTATTTTTAAGACACTAGGACCATCACTGAAATAGCAATTGCCATCTATACCAAATTCAGCCTTTGCAAAAGGAACCGGCTTTGCCCATGGTAGGTCTTTTGCAGCAAATAGATTTGTAGGAGATGTAATTGCCTTTTTTAAGTCAGCCGATAGCTCGACTATACAAAAATCTCCATCTGCATTTCCACCGTCAAACGCATCCTCAAAAGAATGAGAAAATACCATAAAGACTCTTTCTTCTTCAAAACATAATGTGCCATCAATACATGTCCAATCTACAGGCGTTAGCCTCTCGGAATATAGTTCAAATGGTCCTGTCGGCGAATCTGATTTTAGAATATAAATTCCCTTTTTGATATTTTGGGCACCAAAGGTTGTAATAAAATAATAGCTATCTCCTACTCTATAACATTCCGGTGCCCAATAATTTTCTGTTGCAAAAAAGCCATCCGGTTTGTGAAATACCTCAATAGGTCCTTCGAATTCTTTCAAATCACTACTGACATAGCAGTCAAATCCATCAGCTTCTCCCCAACAAGTTTCACTCCTTGTACCATATAAATAGTATTTTCCATTATCTACCAATACATATGGATCTCTAATATTAATCTCTTCTCGCTTCATAAAATATCTGCCTCCCGTACTTGCTCTAAATATATTTTATATATGAATTCTAAAAAACAAACATCAAATTCTAAGAAAAATCCGACA